>BNJV01002616.1_pt1 | contig 272021 bp, 255 predicted proteins | sample 8540591 | NCBI WGS metagenome assembly BNJV01 (sample SAMD00202457, study PRJDB9452) | human saliva metagenome | host: Homo sapiens
ACTAAGAGTAAGATTTTTTCTTCGAAGAATTACAGTGAGCTACCTTCCTTGGTTCATTTTAAATCAGCAGAGAAGCAAGGGCATGTTGGGATTGATTTGAAAACTTACCACCGCTATTTTTAATGCTGTTACCTGGTTGAATAAGGGTGGAGAGGACTTAACTAAATGAAAAAGATAAGACTTATTATTCCATACTTTGGAAAAACTTCCAAAGTTTTTTTCCCATATTTTTTTGTTGACCGCCAAACGTAATCAAAAGATTGATTTCTTAATTTATACGGATCAAAAATGTTGACCAATTGGAAATTTTTGAACGCTGAGAATATTGAATTTAAGACTCTTTTCGTTTGATGATTTAAGAAAAAAAGTACAGTCTAAATTTGATTTTTGAAATTTCTCTCAAAACACCTTATAAATTATGTGACTATAAAGTTGCTTATGGGTTTATCTTTGAAGAGGAGTTGAAGGGATATGACTACTGGGGATTTTTGTGATACAGATGTCTTACTTGGTGATATTTATCAATTTCTGGAAGAACATAGCTTTTTGAGAATGACTATGCTCGATATGGTCTTTTTAGGTCATCTCCAAATATTTAAAAAAATTCACAAGAAGTTAATCATGTATTTATGTCTGGGCAAGGTTTAAACTATCGATTAGATTATCATAATGTCTTTACTAGTGAGCAAAAATTTTTATTTTTTTGATGAGGCAGAAGGTATTCAAAAATTGTTTGAAAAAAATCTGGTTTTGAACAATTACAAGATAAGTTTTTTTGATGATATTGATATCAGCCATTTTTTTCATTTCGAGAATATGGAGAAGATGAGCCTAAACGTTATTATTCTTGGTCACAGAAACATGGCTTGAAATCGATTAATTTAATTGATGGTAAAATAGTTATCAAACATCCGCTATATACATATTTTCAAAAAAAGGACAATTGAATGTCCTGAATTTGAACTTGTAGAATCATTTTTATGTTATCCCGAATAAGTTGGTATTTGGAGAAGAACTTTCGATACAAGAAATCGAAGAAGTCACTAAAAAAATAAATTCTATTGGGAATATGTCAAGTCAACGTTTTTTTAAAAAAATTTAAAATGGAAAAAAATGGTCGTTAGAATTTATTCGCCATAAATTAAGGATGAGAGCTAATGAGTAATATAGATTTGAGCATTATCGTTCCGGTATATAATGTTGAGAATTATTTAAGAAGAGGTCTAGATTCAATACTGTCGCAATCGTCATTAATAAAATATGAGATTTTGTTAATTGATGATGATTCAAGTGACAATAGTGGTGTGATTTGTGATGAGTACCAAAAATAACTATTCGAATGTTTTTGTTACTCATATTGAGAATAACGGTGTAGCAGAAGCTAGGAATCTAGGTATCTCTTTATCAAGGGGAAATTATTTATACTTTATGGATCCAGATGATTTTTTATCTGATGATTTCTTTGAAAGGATATCTCCTCAAATTAATAAAAAATGGGATGTTCTTTGTTTTGGCTACAATGAGATTAAAGAAAATAATAATGATATTTTTATCTTGTCGTTCTCATACTTATAGTCAAATTGGACTTCTAGATAAAGGTGAATTTAGAAGTTGTTTTGTAGATTTATTTAAAACTGACATGATGTATAATGTTTGGTCAAGAGTATATAACAAATCGTTTATTTTTAAAAATACGATATTAAATTTCCTAGTAGGCCAATAGGAGAGGATACATTATTTAATTTTTCAAGTTTATCGACATTTAAACACCATTCTATTTATTGATTCTACACTCTATAATTATATTGCTGGTAGAAGTGGTTCAGCATTAACCAGTTTTTCATCCTAGGAGAATTGAAATTCAATTAGATGAACTTCAAGAATTACATAAATTGCTTGAACAGTTCCAATTAGAAGATGCTACATTAATGCAGGAAATTAAGACCAAAAATTATCATAAGTTCAGTTTTTTTCAAATTTCTAATTTAAAGTTGAAAAAGACAAGAAAAAAATAGAATTACTACAGTCCATTATTTCAAATAAAGCTTTTTGAAAATATTTTTTTCAGGGAATGGAGATCAAATCATTGGTCCCTATAATATGTTATTGAGACAGCGAAATATTTCTTCTTTTCTTAGAAGGTTGAGTATTGATCTTCTCACCAAAAAATTTTCGGACAGTCATCTTTATTGAAAAATGAAAATGAATCCAATCTTACGTAAAATTGCTTTTTAAATAAATTAGCTATTCTTATAAACAGTAAAAGGGTATTATGTTAAAAATTAAGTTTGAGAACCTTTTTGGTTATTTTGGTCTTATCGGTAATTGTAGGGTACGATGTTATTATGACTTCGGTTCTTAATAAAAACTCTCCCTCAATTACCAACTATTCTCTTGATTGGTGTTGCATTGGTGTTGTTACTAAGATTTTTTTATTTATTAAAAAAATTTTTAGTACATCATTCATTGTTTCAGGAATTCTTTTAATCATAACAAGTTTATGTGTCTTTTTTTACAAACTGGTGCTACCAATTTTTCTCCTCTACTCATTATTGATTTTACTACTTTATGATGTTGATGTAGATGTTATTTTTAAAAACTTATGTGTTTATTGCTGGTTCAATTGTCATAGGTATATTCGTACTTTCAATAATTGGTTTTCTACCAAATTTACAATTTGCCCAAGTTAGATCTTTCCGGATTAGTTATAAGAAATTCATTTGGCTTCATCTATCCTACAGATTTTGCCTCACACTGTTTTTTTATTTGTTTATTGCTTGGGGATATTTACTTAGAGAAAAGTATATTTGGCTTAGGGTGGCAGTTGGAGTAGCTTTATCAGCCTTTATTATCAAATTTTGTGATGCTAGATTGAATTCTATGTCTATTTTTGGTAGCTGTAATTATCTTTTTAGTAATGTACTATACTAATGAAAAGAAATTTAAAGTTTATTACATACTACCCTATTCTGCGGCAATTTTTTTCATCATTGATGTTTTTATTTGTCTTCCCATTTTTTTCTTTTTCTTCCCCATTTTTTTGTTAAGTTGAATGATTTCTTCAGTATGAGACTTTTTTTGGGTAAAAATGCCCTTGATACATACAAGTTACATCTTTTTGGAACTAATAATGTAAAATTTATTGGTTATGGAGGTACTACAGAGTCAGTACTCAGTTATAATTATGTTGATTCCTCATATATTCAAATGTTATTCTACTATGGAATTGTTCCTGTAGTCTTGCTTGTATTAGTTTATGTTTTATCATCCAGGAGATTTTTATAAAGAAGGCAAAATGTTATTTCTCGCATTACTTTCTCTGATAACTATTAATTGTATGATAGAAGCATTCTGGGTTAGACCAGGGTACAACATCTTCATGTTTACATTATTCGCAAGTTTAATTTCGATAAAAGAAATAAATGACGAGGAAAATAAAATGAAGGTACTATAAATGAAAGTTTTAAAAAATTACGCCTACAATCTTTCCTATCAATTACTGGTCATTGTTTTACCAATCATTACGACACCTTATGTTACTAGGATTTTTTAGTTCTAAGGATTTAGGTACTTATGGTTACTTTTAATTCGATTGTGACCTACTTTATTCTTTTTGGCGACTTTAGGTGTTGCTAACTATGGTACTAAAGAGATTTCAGGACATCGAAAGGATATTCGTAAAAATTTCTGGGGTATTTATACCCTTCAATTGATTGCGACTATTTTGTCTCTTGTCTTGTATACATCATTATGTTTGTTCTTTCCTGGTATGCAAAATATGGTGGCTTATATCTTAGGATTAAGCTTGATATCGAAAAGGAATGGATATTTCTTGGTTATTCCAAGGTTTGGAGGATTTTTCGTCGTATTACCGCAAGGAATACAACGGTAAAGGTTTTAGGAGTTATTTCTATCTTCCTATTTGTGAAAACACCTGGTGATTTGTATCTCTATGTTTTCCTATTGACCTTCTTTGAATTGCTTGGGCAATTAAGTATGTGGTTACCAGCGAGACCTTACATTGGAGAACCACAATTTGATTTATCCTATGCTAAGAAACATCTTAAACCTGTTATTTTGCTGTTTCTCCCTCAGGTTGCCATCTCACTATACGTGACTTTGGATCGTACGATGTTGGGTGCCTTGTCATCTACCAATGACGTCGGTATTTATGACCAGGCATTGAAGATTATCAATATCCTCTTAACACTAGTGACCTCTTTAGGTAGTGTAATGCTTCCTAGGGTATCTGGTCTTTTATCTAGCGGAGACCATAAGGCCGTTAACAAGATGCATGAGTTGTCTTTCTTGATCTATAATCTTGTGATTTTCCCGATAATAGCGGGTCTCTTGATTGTTAATAAGGACTTTGTGAGTTTCTTCCTAGGGAAAGATTTCCAAGAGGCTTATCTTGCCATTGCTATTATGGTCTTTAGGATGTTCTTTATCGGTTGGACGAATATTATGGGAATCCAGATTTTGATTCCACACAATAAACATCGTGAGTTTATGCTCTCTACGACTATTCCGGCTGTTGTCAGTGTTGGACTTAATCTCTTGTTAATTCCTCCATTTGGCTTTGTCGGGGCCTCAATTGTATCAGTTTTAACAGAGGCTTTGGTATGGGTTATTCAATTGAATTTTTCAAGGAAATTCATCAAAGATGTGTCAATCCTTCCAGCCATGTCAAAAATTATCTTAGCATCAGTTGTCATGTATTTTGGACTCTTTGTCTTTAAGATGTTTGTGCAATTGAAACCAATGCTAAATGTAGCAGTAGATGGTCTTGTCGGTGCTATCATTTATATCGTCTTGATTATTGTCTTACGTGTCGTTGATATGAAAGACTTGAAGCAACAGTTAATGAAAAACTAAGGAGAAAAATATGTACGATTATCTTATCGTTGGTGCTGGTTTGTCTGGAGCAATCTTCGCACATGAAGCTACAAAACGTGGCAAAAAAGTAAAAGTGATTGACAAGCGTGATCACATCGGTGGCAATATCTACTGTGAAGATGTTGAAGGTATCAACGTTCACAAGTACGGTGCCCACATTTTCCATACCTCAAATAAAAAAGTTTGGGATTATGTCAACCAATTTGCTGAGTTTAATAACTATATCAACTCACCAATTGCTAACTACAAGGGCAGTCTTTATAACCTTCCATTTAACATGAATACATTTTATGCTATGTGGGGCACTAAGACTCCTCAAGAAGTTAAGGACAAGATTGCTGAGCAAACGGCTGATATGAAAGATGTTGAGCCTAAAAACTTGGAAGAACAAGCTATCAAGTTAATTGGTCCAGATATCTACGAAAAGTTGATCAAGGGATACACTGAAAAACAATGGGGACGTTCTGCCACAGACCTTCCACCATTTATCATCAAACGTCTCCCTGTTCGTCTGACTTTTGATAACAACTACTTTAATGACCGTTACCAAGGAATTCCGATCGGTGGTTACAATGTCATCATTGAAAATATGCTTGGAGATGTAGAAGTAGAGCTTGGAGTTGACTTCTTTGCCAATCGTGAAGAGCTTGAAGCCTCAGCTGAAAAAGTTGTCTTTACAGGAATGATTGACCAGTACTTTGACTACAAACATGGTGAGTTGGAATACCGTAGTCTTCGTTTTGAACACGAAGTCTTGGATGAAGAAAATCATCAAGGAAATGCTGTGGTCAACTACACAGAGCGTGAGATTCCTTATACTCGTATTATTGAGCATAAGCACTTCGAGTATGGTACACAACCTAAGACAGTTATCACACGTGAATACCCAGCTGATTGGAAACGTGGAGATGAACCATACTACCCAATCAATGATGAAAAGAACAATGCCATGTTTGCTAAGTACCAAGAAGAAGCTGAGAAAAAAATGACAAGGTTATCTTCTGTGGACGTCTTGCAGATTATAAATACTACGACATGCACGTGGTCATTGAGCGTGCTCTAGAAGTCGTTGAGAAAGAATTTACTAAATGACACAAGAAAAGATTGATATCGTTGTTCTTTGGGTAGATGGAAGTGCCCCAGAGTTTATCCGTGAGAAACAAGCAGTTACTGAGAATGTTTCTGATTTGAACCAAGAAATTGATGGTGAGCAACGTTATCGTGATTATGGTATTTTTTTAATTACTGGTTCCGAATGATTGAAAAAGAATGCTCCTTGGGTAAATAATGTCTATTTGATTACCAATGGGCAAAAAGCCAGACTGGTTGAATTTTGGAACATCCAAAAACTCAAATTGGTAACTCATAGGGAATTTATGCCTAAAGAATACCTACCGACCTATAATTCAGCAGCTATTGAGCTTAATCTTCATCGTATTGAAGGATTGTCGGAGAACTACTTGTATTTCAATGATGATATGTACTTGATTAGAGACAGTCAACCTTCAGATTTTTATAAAAATGGTCAGCCTAAGCTTTTAGCTGTTTATGATGCCTTAGTTCCTTGGTCACCATTTACGAATACTTATCACAATAATGTTGAATTAATTTATCGCCATTTTCCTAATAAGAAGGCTTTGAAGTCTTCGCCATGGAAATTCTTTAATTTCCGTTATGGTTCCTTGGTTTTGAAAAATTTGTTACTCTTGCCTTGGGGTCCTACGGGATACGTGAACCAGCATTTACCTGTTCCGATGAAGAAGAGTACCTTGGCACATTTATGGGAAATTGAAGGTGAAACTTTAGATAAAACATCGCGAAATCCAATTAGAGACTATGGAGTAGATGTTAATCAATACATCTGTCAGCATTGGCAAATTGAAAGTAACCAGTTTTACCCTATGTCTAAAAGTTTCGGAGAGACAATCGGTTTGAATCAGGTGGATAAGCTGGAATCTATCTTTAAAGATAGACGTAAAAAACTACTTTGTGTGAATGATGATGTTGATTTTAAAGAGGAGAATATCATTCGTTTTAAGGAAATCTTGAATGAATACTATCCTGAAAAAAATCAGCTTTTTGAAAAAAATGAGAAATAAGAGATGAAATACTATTTAAAAAGAAGAATTTTTACACGATAACAATGTCAAAAAAATGCTGGAAATAAGGCACGGAATGATGTTGAAGTAATTTTAAATAAATTGGGTTATTCTCCATTAAAAAGTTTTTGGTTAAAGACTGGTATCAAATGAATGTGCTAAATGCTCAGATTCATAAATATAGAGCACATTCTAAAGCCTTTAAATTCTTAAACAAAAATGATGAAATTGTGATTCAATTTCCTTTGTTACATCATACTTTATTTCTTAGCAATTTGTTAAGAAAAACTAAATAACAAAGGTGTTAAAGTCTATTTTCTAATTCATGATTTAGAAACACTTCGTTTTGTGAATGATAAAACTTTACCCTTTAGGATGAAGTTACGGATGAAATTAACTGAAAGCGATACGTTCCGTAACGTTACAGGTATCATTGCCCACAATCCAATCATGAAATCTGTTTTAGTGGATAAAGGGGTTGCAGAAGATAAGATTGTTAGCCTTGGCATTTTCGACTATTTGATTCCAAATTTCCAAGAGAAGACAGGTTTCACGAAGAATCAGCCAATTATTGTAGCTGGTAACTTGGCACAAGAAAAAGCTGGTTATCTTTACTCTCTTCCTGCAGAACCTGCTTATAACCTTTATGGTGTCGGCTTCGACGAAAGCAGAGCTCTTGAGAATGAGAACTACTTTGGTTCCTTCCTACCTGATGAGCTTCCTGCAGCCCTTGAGGGTGGTTTTGGGCTTGTCTGGGATGGCGACAGTGCTGAGACATGTAGTGGTGTTTTTCGGCGAGTACCTTCGCTATAATAACTCTCACAAGGCGTCACTTTACTTGGCCTCAGGATTCCCGCTTGTCGTTTGAAACAGTCAGCCTTATCTCATTTTTGTGCTTGAGAACGGCTGTGGAATTGCAGTTGAGTCACTTCATGAATTGAAGGCGACAATTGACAATCTTTCAGATACTGATTACCAAGATTTGGTTGAAAATACCAAGCGTGTCGGTAAAGGTATTCGTGATGGTCACTACCTACTTACTGCATTGAACAATTTAAAAATAAGAAAAATCCTCATGCTTGTGAGGATTTTTTTGCATTATTTGAAGACTTCAAACTGGTATTGGGTTCCTGGAACTTTTCCATTTGAATAGATTGCTTCAATATAGTCGTCATAAGTGATTGACTTGGATTTACCTGCTTTTACGAGCTCTGGATCACGCCATATATTTGGATCAGCAGCATTAGTATCACGCTTGGTGAGGTAGAGGTACTCAATATAGGTTCTATTGTCGACAAAGGCACCAGCAACCTTTTCCTTACCATTATCAGATCGCGTGTACATACGAGTCGTTCCACCACCATCTAGTAGGAAGGCAAGACGAATATTCGAGTAGCCTATATTTTTTAAAAGCTTATAGACGTCTTCGTGATTCAAGCCCTTATTAAGGGAGTTGTGGCCATAGGTTTGGATAATACGGATAATACCATCATAGGTCTCTACGTAAATGGAACGAGCATTTGGTTGGTCAGGATCACCTTTTTTTCCCAGGTTTTTATCTACTTTTTTTATCTTTAATGAGAATACCAAAGGCACCTGTATCCCAACCATTGCTTCCCATGTGGGTAAACATTTTAGCTGTGTCTATATTTGGGTAGGTTCCGGCAGTGATATTATTTTGATCATCTCCATATAGAAGGCCTGTTTTGCCCAATTCGATTTCCTTTTGAGCGAAAGGACGATCTAGCCCTTCGTAAGACCAAAAAAACCAGAGTTAATAAGAGCAAGAGCTTCTCGTCGCTTAGCTTCGTACTTAATACTTTGCTCTGTGAGTTCAGGATTATTATCTTCGGTTCTTCCTTTTTGTAGGACATACTTTCCGTCCTTCTTGAAGGAGAGAATTTGCATGTCTACATTTTTTTAATATTGCCTTTTTCAAGTAAGACAGACTGATCTAAGAGCTCTTTATTCTTTATGGTAAAGTTCAATCCATCCTTATTTGATGGCATGGAAAGCTTCTTAATATCTCGATTGTTGAAATAGATGGTGAGGTAGAGCAGTCCACCAACTATGGCACCTATCATTAGAAGAGAAAAATAGTATTCTTAAAATATTCTTCAATTTCATACTATAATTATAAACAATCTAGGCTTACAAAACAATCCTAAGGATCAGGTATAATTCTTTTTCTAATTAAATTTTTTTGACAACTACCGATTGTAGTAAATAATTTATTTGGGATATGAAAAAAATAGTTTAATAGCAAAAGAAGTCAGATAGACTTCTTTTTTTAGTTTTTCAAAAAAACTATCACTAATTTTTAAAAAAATTTGTCTTATAAAACTTTTCATCGCTGAAAACCGTGTGGTAAAATGATTAAACGTATAAAATTTGTATAAAGGGAAGTTTATATGAAAAAGAAAGATCTTATTTTTTTATGCCGGGAGCAGCGGTCCTGATGGCTGTGTCTGCTCAAGGAGTGAGCGCAGATGAGGTGGTTTCAAAACGAAGGCTGCTACTACTGAAGGCAACCAAGTCCAAGCTGAAAAAGCGCCAGAAGTAGCTGTTGCTGACAAAGACTATAGCGCCTGTCGCAAGCAACTATGCAGCACCAGCAAATGTGACGGAGCAGCCTGCAGCAGCCTGTTGTACAGTGAGGCTCCATCAGAAAGTCTGGGCATCGATCTGAAAGAGAAGGCTACAGTAGCCATCGATTTACTGATAAGACTGAAGGAAAACTCTGCTTCCGTCAATCAGGTAAGCACGACGTTTTCTTTTAACACAGGTGCGAACGCTCCAGCGGGTCGCTCAACGGATGTGGCGGTTCAGCCAAAATCATTCGTTGATGTGAGTAGCCACAATGGAGACATTAGTATTGGAGACTACCGCACCTTAGCTAATAAAGGGCGTGGGTGGTGTCGTTGTCAAATTGACAGAAGACACTTGGTACAAGAATCCAAATGCGGAGAAACCAAATTCGCAATGCGCAAGCAGCTGGGTCTGCAAGTATCGAGCTACCACTTCTCACGCTATACTTCTGAAGAAGCAGCGCGTGCAGAAGCACGATTTTACATTGCAGAGGCGCAACGCTTGAATCTTCCAAAGAACACCCTCATGGTCAATGACTTTGAGGATGCCAAGATGCAGCCCGAATATCAACCGCACCACCCAAGCTTGGGCTAGATGAAATGCGTAAAAAAATGGCTACACCAATTTGATGTTCTACACCAGTGCTAGCTGGTTGGATGAAAACAACCTTCGCAAGAAAGGTCCAGTCAACACCGCTCAATTTGGCATTCAAAATTTCTGGGTTGCCCAATACCCTTCTCCAAAACTATCTGTAAATGATGCGAAAAAGTTTGCGTTACAATGGAAAAGCTGGGAGCATGGCAGTTCACTTCTCAAGCGGAATTGCTTCCAGGAAAACACCTCTTTGACCACAGTGTGGACTATACAGGTCGCTTTACAGCGAACACAAAAACCCGCAGCTGGACCCGACAGTAGGAAATTTTAGTGGGAAAGATCAGCATTGTCCAATAACGATACCATGGCCGGTCGCTTTGATGTCGTGATCTCAGATGTCAAAGCACCAAATGGAGTTCGAACAGTTTCTGTACCGATCTGGTCAGAAACAGGTGGTCAAGATGACCTTGTTTGGTATACCGCAAATCGTCAAGCAAATGGGACCTATACCATCAATGTGAAAAGCATCGGACCATAAAAATTCAACCGGTCTATACAATGTCCACCTTTACTATGTTCAGAACAATGGGCAAATTGACAGGGTGTTGGGCGGAACAACGACAAATGTTTATGTCGGAAAACAACCAGAAGATTTAAAAACCAAGTGGCACGTTGACTATTGAGAAATAATAATTCTGAGACAGGCACCTTTGATGCGGTCATTCGCAATGTTGTTGCACCAAATGGACTTGAAAGAAGTCTTGATTCCGACCTGGTCCGACAAGAACTGGCAAGATGATCTAGTCTGGCATAAAGCGATTCGTCAAAGTGACGGAAGCTACCGCGCAACGATTAAAGCCTCAGATCATAAAAAAATGATGATGGCAAATACCATGTCCATGTCTACTACGTGGATCAAACTAATCAACGAAACTATATTACAGAAACTACGACATACATCACAGAGACTACTACAGAAGTGCGTCACGTTAAACCAAGTAGCACGTTGACTATTGAGAACAATAATTCCGAGACAGGTACCTTTGATGCGGTCATTCGTAATGTTGTTGCACCAAATGGACTGAAAGAAGTCTTTGATTCCGACCTGGTCAGACAAGAACTGGCAAGATGATCTTGTTTGGCACAAAGCAGTCCTTCAGAGTGACGGAAGCTACCGTGCAACGATTAAAGCCTCAGATCATAAAAAAATGATGATGGCAAATACAATGTCCATGTTTATTACGTGGATCAAAAATAATCAACGGAGCTATATCACAGAAACCACTACATCAGAAGTGCAGTCACGTTAAACCAAGTGGCACGTTGACTATTGAGAACAATAATTCTGAGACAGGTACCTTTGATGCGGTCATTCGTAATGTTGTTGCACCAAATGGACTGAAAGAAGTCTTGATTCCGACCTGGTCAGACAAGAACTGGCAAGATGATCTTGTTTGGCACAAAGCAGTCCTTCAGAGTGACGGAAGCTACCGAGCTACCATCAAAGCCTCAGATCATAAAAAAATGATGATGGCAAATACAATGTCCATGTTTATTACGTGGATCAAACTAATCAAACGAAACTATATTACAGAAACCACTACAGAAGTGCGTCACGTTAAAACCAAGTGGCACGTTGAGTATTGAGAACAATAATTCCGAGACAGGTACCTTTGATGCAGTCATTCGTAATGTTGTTGCACCAAATGGACTGAAAGAAGTTTTGATTCCGACCTGGTCAGACAAGAACTGGCAAGATGATCTTGTTTGGCACAAAGCAGTCCTTCAGAGTGACGGAAGCTACCGTGCAACAATTAAAGCCTCAGATCATAAAAAAATGAGGACGGCAAATATAATGTCCATGTTTATTACGTGGATCAAAACGAACCAACGAAACTATATTACAGAAACTACGAGCAGAAGTACGTCAAGCCCGTCGTTCTGGTACGATCTGTAATCCAAAAACAACAACAAGGATGCGGGAACTTTTGACGTCATCATTAAGGATGTCTACAGCCCCTAAAGGCGTGCGGGCAGTTCAAGTCCCAACTTGGTCCGATAAGGACGGTCAAGATGATATCCGCTGGTATGAAGCGACTCGTCAAGCGAAACGGAGACTATAAGGTTTCTGTCAAAAGCTAGCGATCACAAGAACTCTACTGGCAAGTACCATGTTCACCTTTATTACATCCAAAAATGATGGTTCTCGTGTAGGTGTTGGTACGGCAACCACAGACGTGGAATTTCGAAATGCTAACGACCAAGACGCAAGCATGCTATCAAGAATGTCAATGCAACGAACGGGACTTATACAGTAGCTGTAGATCAAGCGCCTCAGGGTCGTCAGATTAAGAATATTCGTGTCGCAGCTTGGTCTAAAGCTCATCAAGAAAAATCTTTACTGGTATTCCGCAACGCCCAACAGGTATGCACACAGAGATCACAGTCTCTGCCAATAATCACGGTAATGAAGCAGGGCAACTATACGACGCACGTCTATGTGGACTACAAAGATGGAGGAGTTGAAGGTTTTTAACCTCGGGTCAAACAGCCTTGTCTCCACGGAAATCAAAAGGTGAATCCACAAACAACCTATTATTCTCAACGAGACCCTCGTTGGGCTGGGAAATATTATGGTGTCAGTAATGTCGATCAGTCAGGTTGTGTGCCAACTCTCTTGCCATGACCTTCACAGATATCCTTGAAGAACGATTCTGCCAACAACAGTGGCTGATTATCTCTACAACAATACTGAATCATTTAACAAAGGTGAAGCAGGAACGGATGCAGATGGTATTGTATCTGCTACTCGTAACTGGGGCTTGAAGAGTCAATTGGTTAACGGAGCTGGAGGTATTGCAGAAGCCCTTATGGCAGGCAAGCATGTACTTGCTGCTGTAGGCAATAGCCAATTTACCAGCGATCCTTATACCCATGAGTTGGTCTTACATGGCTATGATAATGGAAAGACCTACGTCCGTGATCCATATAATAGCGGTAACAACGGTTGGTATTCGATCAATTATCTTCACTCCATTAAGAGTAAAGACCCGATGGATAACAAGCTCGGAGCACCTTTCTTCTCTATTTTTGCATAAGTATATGAGAGTGGGACAGAAATCAGTCATTCGTTAGAATTCGATTTCGTCGTCCCACCTCCGCACAGTTGAGTAGGGCTGTAAAAGCTGATGAAATCAGTGTAGTAGAGCTCATTCAACCACTGCGTCTTGATCGACAATCAAAAAACAATTGAGAGGCTAGGACTTTTGTCCCAGCCTCTTCTTTTTTTCTTCCGATTAAGTATGAAATCTCAATGAAGTTGTTTCTTGATCTGACGGTTTGTGCTATAATACTACTATGTGAGTAGAATCCGTATAAAAAAATGTAAGGGAAGATAAATGAAAAAGAAAGATCTTATTTTTTATGCCGGGACAGCGGTTTTATTAGCCTTTTCGACACAACAGGTCAAGGCAGATGAGCAAGTCGCATCCGATCAAACCTCAGAAAATACTTCAGCTGTCGTGTTGAAAACACCAACGGTATCAGAAGCTCAGAATATTGCAACCGATGGGGTGGGAAAACTGATCAAGCAGTTCAGACAGAAAAAACCTGTTGTGACTGATGTAGCACCCTGTCACACCGACTGTTGGCGATAACCAGTCTTTTGACAAGGATTCTAGCGACAAGGTTGAATCAGAGCATCCGGCACCTACTGTGGTAGCTAGTCGCGCTCCCTACGGCGCACGGGCACGAGTGGTAGAAATAGAAAATAATAGTTTGCCAGTTGAAGAAGTAGAGAAACCAAGTGGCACGTTGACTATTGAGAACAATAATTCCGAGATAGGTACCTTTGATGCGGTCATTCGTAATGTTGTTGCACCAAATGGACTGAAAGAAGTCTTGATTCCGACCTGGTCAGACAAGAACTGGCAAGATGATCTTGTTTGGCACAAAGCGATTCGTCAAAGTGACGGAAGCTACCGAGCTACCATTAAGACTAGCGATCATCAAAATGATGATGGTAAGTACAATGTCCATGTTTATTACGTGGATCAAAATAATCAAACGAAAGCTATATTACAGAAACCACTACAGAAGTGCGTCACGTTAAACCAAGTGGCACGTTGACTATTGAGAACAATAATTCCGAGACAGGTACCTTTGATGCGGTCATTCGTAATGTTGTTGCACCAAATGGACTGAAAGAAGTCTTTGATTCCGACCTGGTCAGACAAGAACTGGCAAGATGATCTTGTTTGGCACAAAGCAGTCCTTCAGAGTGATGGAAGTTACCGAGCTACTATCAAAGCCTCAGATCATAAAAATGAGGACGGCAAATACAATGTCCATGTTTATTACGTGGATCAAAATAATCAACGGAGCTATATTACAGAAACCACTACAGAAGTGCGTCACGTTAAACCAAGTGGCACGTTGACTATTGAGAACAATAATTCCGAGACAGGTACCTTTGATGTAGTCATTCGTAATGTTGTTGCACCGAAAGGTTTGAAAGAAGTTTTGATTCCGACCTGGTCAGACAAGAACTGGCAAGATGATCTTGTTTGGCACAAAGCAGTCCTTCAGAGTGACGGAAGCTACCGAGCAACAATCAAAGCCTCAGATCATAAAAATGATGATGGTAAATACAATGTCCATGTTTATTACGTGGATCAAAAATAATCAACGGAGCTATATTACAGAAACCACTACAGAAGTGCGTCACGTTAAACCAAGTGGCACGTTGACTATTGAGAACAATAATTCCGAGACAGGTACCTTTTGATGTAGTCATTCGTAATGTTGTTGCACCGAAAGGTTTGAAAGAAGTTTTGATTCCGACCTGGTCAGACAAGAACTGGCAAGATGATCTTGTTTGGCACAAAGCAGTCCTTCAGAGTGATGGAAGTTACCGAGCGACCATCAAAGCCTCAGATCATAAAAATGAGGACGGTAAATACAATGTCCATGTTTATTACGTGGATCAAAATAATCAACGAAACTATATTACAGAAACTACAGCAGAAGTACGTCAAGCTCGTCGTTCTGGTACGATTGTAATCCAAAACAACAACAAGGATACGGGAACCTTTGACATCATCATTAAGGATGTATACAGCCCTAAAGGTGTGCGGACCGTTCAAGTTCCAACTTGGTCTGATAAGGACGGTCAAGATGACATCCGTTGGTACGAAGCGACTCGTCAAGCGAATGGAGACTACAAGGTTTCTGTCAAGGCTAGCGATCACAAGAACTCTACTGGCAAGTACCATGTTCACCTTTACTACATCCAAAATGATGGCTCTCGTGTAGGGGCTGGTACGACAACGACAGAAGTTGAATTTCGAAATATGACGACCAAGACCCAAACAGGGATCAAGAATGTGAATTCTGGTGCGGGAACCTTTACGGTAACGGTGGACCAAGCACCTCAGGGGCGTCGGATCAAGAACATCCGTGTTAGTACCTGGTCTCAAGCACATCAGGAAAAACCTCTTCTGGTATACAACAGCACCTTCTGGTACGCATACAGAAGTGCAAGTCTCTGCAGCTGAATCACCAGTACCAGAAAGGAAACTACACCACTCACGTCTATGTGGACTATGTGGATGGTGGCGTTGAAGGCTTTAACCTAGGTCAAACAGCTCTTTCACCTCGTGCGACAGTTGATCAAACGGCTTTCACTCCTCGTGTTACGAATGGACAACGGGACCGTGTCTTACGAGCTGCAGCCAATTTAGTTGGTGTTCGTGGAGGGACCGCAGCCCACGATCAATTGGTCAACGATTACAACAGTGTTAAACCACTTCCGGTTGGTTATACCGTGAAGACGACCGATGATTGGTGTGATATCTTTGTCACAACGGTCTTCCAGCGTGAGGGCTTGAGTGGTTTGATTGGCCGTGAATGTGGAGTCGAACGTCACATTCAGATTTTCAAACGATTGGGCATTTGGAATGAAGATGGTACCACTACACCAAAAGCAGGGGACATTATCACCTTTAACTGGGATCAAAATAGCCAGCAAAATAATGGCTTTGCGGATCACATCGGAATTGTTGAGAGCGTCTCAAATGGGATTATTCATACCATTGAAGGAAACTCCAACAACCAAGTCCGTCGCAATACGTATCGGATTGGACATGGCAATATCCGTGGCTTTGCAAGTCCTCGCTATCAATAATAAAAAGAAGCCCTGTGGCTTCTTTTTTTTGATTCTTTTTTCAGGCTTTTAACCCCTCTTCGAAACTCTGGGAAGGGGCTTCGACTTGGATGGTTTCCAGCGTCAGTGGATTGGTGAAAGTCAAGCGGTAGGCATGGAGCATGAGTCGCTCTCCACGCGCAGGATTGTAGAGAGGATCCCCGACAATTGGGTGGCCATGATGGGAGAGGTGGACTCGGATCTGATGGGTACGACCAGTCTTGAGTTGGCATTTGACCAGGCTTTATTTCGCCCGATTTTTTTCAGTTGCGTCACCTGGGTTTCTGCGTACTGCCCCTTGCGTGGATCGACCAGGCGCTTGCGCCGATCGTGGCGATCGCGTCCGATTTTATCCTTGTAGACGATCGTTTTTTGCGTCAAGCTACCTTGAATCAAAGCCCAGTACTCGCGTTGGATTTTTTTATCTTCCAAAATGCGGTTGAGAATGGGGAGGATAAAAGGATTCTTGGCAAATAAAATGGCCCCACTGGTTTCTTTGTCTAGGCGGTGCACGACGTAACAGGTGGCTCCAACATAGCTGGAAACATGGTTGAGAAGAGCGATTTCCGTCGGTTCATTGGCGTGAGTTTTCATGCCTTCGGGCTTATTGACGATGATGACGTGCTCATCCTGATAGAGTTCTTGGACGAGACTGGAGTCACCGGCTGGGAGCTCTTTTTCAGGGTAATCGTCCGCATCAAAGATCAGCTGGATCTGGTCCCCTTTTTGAACAGGACTCTGCCAGTTGATGGTCTCTCCGTTCACCAAGACGTGTTTTTGATCCGCAAAAAATGCCGGATCTTACGGGGGATGAGGAAGTAGTCCTCAAGCAGCTCTTTCACAGTCATCTGGGGAAAGGCTTCTGGGATGGAAAATTGATAGTTCATGCTCCTATTGTAGCAAAATATAAGCTTAAAGAAAACTAAATGAGAAAGAGCGAGGAGCGTTCTTTTCTTGCTAGGACAAGGATAAGGTGTTACAATAACAGGTATGAATAGAATAAAAGAATTATTTGAAAATGCGATCACTTTTTTTAGAAAGGATCATCCGCCTAAAACGGTGGCAGAAGAAGTGCCAGACACGGAGCTGCCAGAAGAGACAGTAGAGCCGACCTATAGTCGCTCGGGTAAGCACAGAAGCAAGCCTCTCTCTCAGCACCCCTTCCGTCGTTTTTGGCGTCGTTTCCATTTGACCAAGATTCTCTTGATCATTGGGCTAGGCTTTAGCCTCTTGACAGGGGGTTATCTCTTCTACCTTGCTAAGACAACCAATGTCAAGGATCTGCAGAATGCACTCAAGGCAACCACCATTATCTATGATAAGAATGGGGATCAGGCTGGAAGTTTGACCGGGCAAAAAGGAACCTATGTCGAACTCGATGCCATTAGTGAAAATCTGCAAAATGCCGTAGTAGCCACAGAGGACCGGAGTTTTTACAAGAACAGCGGGATCAACTATGGCCGTTTCTTCTTAGCAATTTTGACTCTGGGTCGCTCTGGTGGTGGGTCGACCATCACCCAGCAGTTAGCTAAAAATGCTTACCTGTCTCAGGACCAGACGGTGGAACGCAAGGCCAAGGAATTCTTCCTAGCGCTTGAAATCAATAAAAAATACAGTAAAAAAGAGATCCTCACTATGTACCTCAACAATGCCTATTTTGGAAATGGAGTCTGGGGGATTGAGGATGCTTCCAAGAAGTATTTTGGGGTTTCAGCTAGTCAATTAAGCCTAGATCAGTCGGCGGTTCTCGCAGGCATGCTCAAGGGGCCTGAGATCTACAATCCGCTCTATTCGGTAGAAAATGCGACCAACCGCCGAAATACGGTCCTTCAAAATATGGTAGCGGCTGGCTATATTGACCAGGCAACAGCCGATCAATCTGCTGCTGTTGATATCCATGGCCAACTAGTCGATGCCTATGAAGGGAAGTCGGAAGATTACCGCTACCCATCCTATTTTTGATGCGGTCATCAATGAAGCGGTCAACAAATACGGTCTCACCGAAGAAGACATTGTCAAAAATGGCTACCGGATCTACACCGAGCTGGATCAGAATTACCAAGCGAGCATGCAGGTGATCTATGACAATACAGCTCTCTTTCCAGTAGCAGAAGATGGCACGCGCGCAGAGTCCGGTAGTGTGGCCCTTGATCCTAAGACTGGTGGGGTTCGGGCTCTCGTAGGTCGTGTCGGTAGCGATGAAAATCCAGGATTCCGTACCTACAACTATGCCACCCAGGTCGCTCGTAGTCCGGGCTCGACCATCAAACCTTTAGTGGTCTATAGCCCAGCTGTTGCAGAAGGTTGGTCGACCAATAAGGAACTGGACAATAGCACCACCCAATACGGAAGCTATGAAGTCAATAACTATGCAGGAATCCAGTCTAGCCCAACGGTACCGATGTACCAGGCCTTGGCGGAATCCCTCAACCTTCCAGCGGTAGCGACCGCTAATGATTTGGGCCTCGATACGGTCTTTGAGTACGGTAAAAAATTTGGTCTCAACATGGACAAGGTGGAAAAATCGCTTGCAGTAGCCTTGGGAGCCGGTGTAACTACCAATCCGATGCAGATGGCACAAGCTTATGGAACCTTTGCCAATGGCGGGGTCATGAATGATGCCCACCTCATTACCAAGATTGAAAATGCAAGTGGTCAGGTGGTCAAGAGCCACAGCCAGAAATCAACACGGGTACTCAGTGGGTCAACAACAGATAAAATGACCAATATGATGCTGGGAACCTTCAGTAATGGTACAGGGGTCAATGCTGCACCTTATGGCTATACCATGGCAGGAAAAACCGGGACGACAGAGACCAGCTTTTAATAAGGACCTCTCTGGAGACCAGTGGGTGATCGGTTACACACCAGATGTGGTCATCAGTCAGTGGCTTGGATTCCCAACGACCGATGAAGGTCATTACTTGACCGACAGTAGTGCAGGAACGGCATCGGAGATCTTCCGCAATGTTGCAAAATAGTGTTTTGCCTTATACAGACGGTACCCAGTTTGACTCGGTGAAGAACTCTTATGCTGAAAACGGCATTGCTCCAGTCGGAGAAGAAAAATACAGAAACAGACACCAAGGAAGACAAAGGTTTCTTTTGAGGAAGTCAAAGAGAAGGCATCGAATATGGTCGACGATGCGAAAAAAAGCAATCGACGAAGCCGATATCCCTAGGAAAAAGCGAAAAACGCCTGGGATACCTTCAAGGGTTGGCTTGGTTTCTAATCAAAAAAATCGATTCAGAGGAATTTCTGAATCGATTTTTTTGTTAGAGTTCACTATCTGATAAGCTAAAGGTGTCGCCGTGTTGCAAGTCTCCATATTGGTAGCCTCGTTTGAACCAGCGCATCCGTTGTTCAGAAGTCCCGTGAGTAAAGCTATCTGGTACGGAGTAGCCATAGGCTTGCTCCTGAAGAGTATCGTCTCCGACAGCGTGAGCTGCATTCATGGCTTCTTCAATATCTCCAATATCTAGAAGGTTTCGGTCTTGAATGGAGCGTGCCCAGACACCTGCTAGGTAATCGGCTTGCAACTCGATGCGGACACTGATGGCATTTCGTTCCTTTTCAGAAAGTCCTTGCTGCATACGGTGGTATTTGCCAAGGATTCCCAGCTCATTTTGTACGTGATGGCCGACTTCATGGGCGATAACGTAGGCCATGGCAAAGTCGCCGCTAGCCTTGTATTTGGTGGTCAATTCCTTGTAGAAACTCATATCCAAATAAATTTTCTTATCGGTTGGACAGTAGAAGGGACCAGCCGATGCTTGCCCAACCCCGCAGCCTGTCTTTGTCCGTCCAGTATAGAAGACAAGTTTGGGTTCCTGGTAGGTCCGACCTTCTGCTTGAAAGAGCTTGTGCCAATGATCTTCTGTTGTCCCCAGGACCTTGCTGACGAACTGAGCGTCTGCATCGTCGACATGGGTCTGGTTGGTGCGTGTGACTTGAGTGGACTGGTAAGGCTGGGAGCTTCCATTTCCAAAGAGTCCGCCAAGACTAGCTCCTCCCCCACCCAGAAGGACCATGAGGAGGATAATGACGATCTTGCTCTTGAAGCTTCCAGGAGATAAGAGGATCTGTAAAATGCCCCCGCCAAGGTTGCTATTGCTAGAAGATTGGGAGTAGCTTTGTCCTCGTCGATCTTCGATATTTCTACTTTTCTTTTTAGGTTATCACTTTTTCATATTCGTCTCCTTTTGTATTATTTTTACCAAAAATGAAGAGAAAACCAGAGTGATAACGCTTTATATTTGCTTTTTTTCTTGGTGGGGAGATTTCTAATCTTGTCAAAACGTAGAAAAACTTGCTATAATGGGGTGAACGGAGGCGTTATGGCATTAAAAAGCAAGTCTAGCGTGTACGGTTTGTGGGTCACGCAATTACTCCATTAAGTTGAGTGGGACGCCAAAACCAACACGTCTAGAAGTCAATAAATTCTGCAAACATTGCAGCAAGTATACCATCCATAAAGAAACACGATAGGAGAGAGTTGTGAAATTCATTAAAGATATTTTTCGTCTTACTAAAAAGATACAACTTGGCCAAATCGCAAGGAAAGATGGAAAAAAATTTTTATCTCAGTGATTGAGTACACCGCTTTCTTTGTAGCTTTGATTTATTTGTTTGACAAAGTCATTGCACGTGGCCTATTGCAAATGATCAATTTCTTTTTAAGAAAAAGAAGCCAGGTGGGATTGAACTGCACCCCAAAAAGTTAGACAGAAAAAAATCTAACTTTTGGGGTGTTTTTTTATTATGAAATTAACTTATAAAGATAAAGTTCAGATCTATAAACTTAGAAAACAAGGGCGAACCTTCAAAGAGATTTCAAATATATTTGGGATAACAATTCCCAATCTTCAGTACATGATTAAATTGATTGATCGTTATGGAATAGAAATCGTCAAAAAAAGGAAAAGAATTGTTACTATTCACCTGAACTAAAACAAGAGATCATTGATAAAGTTCTACTTGAAGGTCGTTCTCAAATAAGGGTGTCTCTAGATTATGCTCTTCTAAGTGTTGGAATGTTGCCCTAATTGGATAGCACAATATAAGAAAAAAACGGGTATACTATTGTTGAGAAAACAAGAGGGAGAGCACCTAAAATGGGACGTAAACCAAAGAAGAAACCCGAAGAGATGACAGAGTTAGAACGGCTTCAAGCAGAAAAATGAGTACCTGAGAGCGGAGAATGCCATTCTAAAAAAAGTTGAGAGAACTCCGATTGAGGGACGAGAAAGAGCAAGAAGAAAAAAACGAAAATTGTTCGAGGATTGGTAACAGAGTTTGCTTTAGAGACTCTTCTAAAGATTATTAAGTTAGCTCGTTCAACCTATTATTACCAGCTAAAAGCAGTTAGATAAAAAGCGATAAAAAAATCATGATATTAAAGATGAAATTCAAGCTATTTTTTTACTGAGCATAAAGGAAATTATGGTTATCGCCGAATGACTCTAGAATTGAGAAATCGTGGTTATATAGTAAAACCATAAGAAAGTCCAACGTTTGATGAGAGTCCTTGGTTTAAGTGCTCGAATTCGTCGTAAACGAAAGTACTCTTCATATCAAGGAGAGATTGGTAAGAAAGCAGATAATCTTATTCAACGCCAGTTTGAAGCATCCAAACCAATGGAAAAAGTGCTACACAGATGTGACAGAATTTGCCATTCCGGCAAGCAGTCAAAAAGCTCTATTTATCACCAGTTTTTAGATGGTTTTTAACAGCGAAATCATCGCTTATAATCTCTCAACTTCGCCGAACTTAGAACAAGTGAAAGCTATGTTAGACCAGGCTTTCGGTGAGGAACATTACGAGAATACCATTCTTCATAGTGATCAAGGATGGCAATATCAACACGATTTTTATCATCATTTTTTAGAGGATAAAGGAATCAAGCCATCTATGTCACGTAAGGGTAATAGCCCAGACAATGGCATGATGGAATCCTTCTTTGGCATTCTTAAGTCCGAAATGTTTTATGGTTACGAGAATACATTTAAGTCACTTAACCAATTGGAACAAGCTATTGTAGACTATATTGACTATTACAACAACAAACGAATTAAGGTAAAACTAAAAGGACTCAGTCCTGTGCAATACAGAACTAAATCCTTTTGTGTAAATTAATTGTCTAACTTTTTTTGGGGTCAGTACAGACCCTCAGGGTCCCATTTTTTATTGTCCTTTCTAAAAAATAAATCAGCAAACCTCTTTGCATTCCTACAAAATGTGGTATAATGTAGCTAGGAAAACGAAAGCCAAGAGGCTTTTTTTAGTATGTTCACAAAAGCTCGAGCAGGCTAAACAGAAAGAAAGGATGCCCAAATGGACAGTTTTGACAAAGGCTGGTTTGTATTACAAACCTACTCAGGATATGAAAACAAAGTAAAAGAGAATCTTTTGCAACGTGCGCAAACCTACAATATGTTAGAAAATATCTTGCGCGTAGAGATTCCAACTCAGACCGTACAAGTTGAGAAAAACGGTAAATCAAAAGAAATCGAAGAAAACCGCTTCCCAGGTTATGTCTTGGTGGAAATGGTCATGACAGATGAAGCTTGGTTTGTCGTTCGGAATACCCCTAACGTTACTGGTTTCGTTGGATCACACGGGAATCGTTCAAAACCAACCCCATTGTTGGAAGAAGAAATCCGCAGCATCTTGCTCTCTATGGGTCAAACCGTGCAAGAGTTTGATCTGGATGTCAAGGTGGGCGATACGGTTCGCATCATCGATGGTGCCTTCACAGACTACACTGGTAAGATCACTGAAATTGATAACAACAAGGTGAAAATGGTCATTTCTATGTTCGGTAACGATACGGTTGCAGAAGTGAATTTGAACCAAATTGCTGAATTGTAAGAAAGAGAGAGTGGGACAGCTTCAACAGTCTGGGAGACTGTTGAAGGTTGCAGATAAAGGAAACATAGTTTCCGTCAATATAGGGCATCTTTGAAGCTTAAAAAGCGAACAAAGACTTAGGATACTTGCTTCGCAAGTTCTATCCGCCACCTCAAAGCAGTGCTTTGAGCACTCAACCACTGCGTCTTGCTCGACAATCCAAAGACAATTAAGAGGCTAGGACTTTTGTCCCAGCCTCTTTGTATGGATCGTTATTGATTTTTATCTAGGCCAGTGATTTTTTTTAACTGCTTGGTTTCTGCAGCAGACGTGACATTGAAGATCTTGTCTCCTTGTGTAGAGAAGCTAGATTCATCCCCATTGCTATCTTTTATAGACATAGCTGGTCCCGGATTCAGAACGCATAATGGCATAGGGTTTCCCGAGGCGTTTGAGGGCCGTTTTGGCTGTATCTGATTTGGAAATTCCGCCAGTAGACTGGTGGTTGGTCTCACCCCCTCTTAAACGAAAGGTAATGTCTGTTAGGACACCATTGTTGAAGAAAGCCATGATATCGCCATTGTCTGTTACCCAGACATTGACCCCATCGCCGGGATTCGCACTGTCCGTACTACTTACTGGCTGGCCAAAGGCGACGACCACGTCATCGTAACTGCTTCTTGCTTTTGGTCCTCCGACCTCTTGTCCATCTTGGGTTCTTAGTACAAAACCAGTTGTAGGATGAAGGTTCCTAAGCTTTTCAATTTCAGGAATGGACGCAGCTCCAGGTACATATTGGAGAGAAGCCCCGTCATCCGGATCCATGCTGAAGCGATCTGAAAAATCATCTGAGCTATTACTTTCAGAAGACGTGCTTGTCTCTTTACTCGATGATGTTTTGCTTGAAGATGATTGGACCGACTTTTTGGAACTAGAAGCTGTTTTTGCTGGTTGCGCAGAATTGGCAGGTGAGCAAGCTGCTAGCGTTAAAAGTGAAAGAAGGCCGACTGTATAGAAACGAATGTTTTTCATAAATATCCTTTCAATTGTCATTTGCCTATCAGGCGAGGGTTTTATTATATCAATAATCGATAAATGAGGCAAACGGTAACAAAAAACCCCCTATTGCTAGGGGAATTTTTAAAAGATAAAAGATGATAAAAATTTTATTATCAAGGCGGTAGACGGATTTGAACCGACGATCAAGCTTTTGCAGAGCCGTGCCTTACCACTTGGCTATACCGCCATAACATATAATATTGTAACCTAAAAATCAAGATAGGTCAAGAAAAACTTTTTGTTTCAAATCAATCAAGAAAGAGAGGACAAAAAATCTCTCAAATAGCTTGCGAATTCTAGGGATTTCTGCTATACTTATAGAGTTGTCTAAGACAGCAAATACTCATCTCGGATCCATTGTGGTACCGTTGCCCTTGTGGTCGTGCTGCAAGTTGACGTCTGAGAGAGGAGAAAAAAACAAAAAAGGAGAACTTACTCATGGCAGTAATTTCAATGAAACAACTTCTTGAGGCTGGTGTACACTTTGGTCACCAAACTCGTCGCTGGAACCCTAAGATGGCTAAGTACATCTTCACTGAACGTAACGGAATCCACGTAATCGACTTGCAACAAACTGTAAAATATGCAGACCAAGCATACGACTTCATGCGTGATGCAGCTGCAAACGATGCAGTGATCTTGTTCGTAGGTACTAAGAAACAAGCTGCTGATGCTGTTGCAGAAGAAGCTGTTCGTGCAGGTCAATACTTCATCAACCACCGTTGGTTGGGTGGTACCCTTACTAACTGGGGAACAATCCAAAAACGTATCGCTCGTTTGAAAGAAATCAAACGCATGGAAGAAGATGGAACTTTCGAAGTTCTTCCTAAGAAAGAAGTTGCATTGTTGAACAAACAACGCGCTCGTCTTGAAAAATTCTTGGGCGGTATCGAAGACATGCCTCGTATTCCAGACGTAATGTACGTTGTGGATCCACATAAAGAACAAATCGCTGTTAAAGAAGCGAAGAAATTGGGTATCCCAGTTGTAGCGATGGTCGACACAAACACTGACCCAGATGATATCGATGTTATCATCCCAGCGAACGATGACGCTATCCGCGCTGTTAAATTGATCACTGCGAAAATGGCTGATGCTGTTATCGAAGGTCGTCAAGGTGAAGACAGTGTTGCGACAGTAGAAGCTGAATTGGCAGCGACTGAAGGTCAAGCTGATTCAATCGAAGAAATCGTTGAAGTTGTAGAAGGCGACAACGCTTAATTCTAGTTTATACGTAACGAACCTAAGAGGGCAGGGCTCAGCCCGACCCTCTTATTTTATTAAAAAAATATAGGAGAACAAAAATGGCAGAAATTACAGCTAAGCTTGTAAAAGAATTGCGTGAAAAATCTGGTGCTGGTGTCATGGACGCTAAAAAAGCATTGGTTGAAGTTGATGGTGATATCGAAAAAGCGATCGAATTGCTTCGCGAAAAAGGTATGGCTAAAGCAGCTAAGAAAGCTGACCGTGTTGCCGCTGAAGGTTTGACTGGTGTTTATGTAGACGGAAACGTTGCAGCAGTAGTTGAAGTGAATGCTGAAACTGACTTCGTTGCGAAAAATGCTCAATTCGTTGAATTAGTAAATGCAACAGCGAAAGTCATCGCTGAAGGGAAACCAGCTAGCAACGAAGAAGCTCTTGCTTTGACAATGCCTTCAGGTGAACTCTTGAAGCAGCATACGTATCTGCAACTGCTACAATCGGTGAAAAGATTTCATTCCGTCGTTTTGCTTTGCTTGAAAAAACAGATGCACAACACTTCGGTGCTTACCAACACAACGGTGGACGTATCGGTGTTATCTCTGTGATCGAAGGTGGAGACGAAGCACTTGCTAAACAAATCTCAATGCACATCGCTGCAATGAAACCAACTGTTCTTTCATACAAAGAATTGGATGAACAATTTGTGAAAGATGAATTGGCACAATTGAACCACGTCATCGACCAAGATAACGAAAGCCGTGCAATGGTTGGTAAACCAGCTCTTCCACACTTGAAATTCGGTTCAAAAGCACAATTGACTGACGAAGTGGTTGCTCAAGCTGAAGAAGATATCAAAGCTGAATTGGCAGCTGAAGGTAAACCAGAAAAAATCTGGGATAAAATCATCCCGGGTAAAATGGATCGCTTCTTCTTGGACAACACAAAAGTTGACCAAGCCTACACTCTTCTTGCACAAGTCTACATCATGGATGACAGCAAGACAGTGGAAGCTTACCTTGAATCAGTAAATGCTTCAGTTATCGAATTCGTTCGTTTTGAAGTTGGTGAAGGTATTGAAAAAGCTTCAAATGACTTTGAAGCAGAAGTTGCAGCTACAATGGCAGCAGCTCTTAACAACTAAGAATAAAAAAATAAGAGGTTTCCTTCGAAACCTCTTTTTTGTATGTAAAGGACTGAAGCCGTTGCTTCAGTCTTTTGGTTAATGTGCGAAGGTATCGATTCCTAGAAGCAGGGACAGGGTTCCCATGATGAGGCCGGCTAGTATCACTCCGAGCATGACTGCGAGGCTACTGCGTTTGAAGTCCCAGTCAAGGATAGAAGCTGCAAGGGCACCGGTCCAGGCACCAGTTCCCGGAAGAGGGATTCCAACAAAGAGCAATAAGGCCCAGAAGATTCCCTTGTCTCCTGCAGCTTTTTCTAATTTCTGTCCGCCTCTATGGCCCTTATTGAGACACCAGCTAAAAAAGCCTCCGATAATTGGTTTTTGCCCCCAAGTAAGAATATGGCGGGCGAAAAAGAAGATCAGAGGGACAGGGAGAAGATTTCCGATCACTCCAATGAGGAGCGCTGTCCATAAAGGAATGCCATTTGCAATGGCAAAAGGGATGGCTCCGCGCAATTCAACGAGGGGAACCATGGAGATCAGGAAGGTAAAGATATATTTCATTGGTTATGCCTTTCGATTAGTCCTCTTCATTCTATCGTATCTTTTCTCAATTGACAACTATGATCTTTTTTAATCTTTTATCTTGACTTTCTGGTGGAGGAAGCATATAATAAAGACATAGTTAATTAGAATCATTATAAAAAAGGAGAAATGACATGACAACTATGAAACATGAAGCAGCTACTGATGTAGCAACTTTTGCACCTTCAAATAAAGAAACTCTTCCAGAAACAAAAGCTCTCTTGAACCAAGTCGTAGCAGATCTCTACGTGGCTCACATTGCCCTTCACCAAGTACACTGGTATATGCGTGGACGTGGCTTTATGGTTTGGCATCCAAAAATGGACGAATACATGGACAGCTTGGATGCAACCTTAGATGAAGTGAGCGAACGCTTGATCACTCTTGGTGGTGCGCCATATTCTAGCATGACTGAATTTTTGGAACACAGCAATATTGAAGAACGCCGTGGAACATTTACAAAAAATGTAGAAGAAAGCTTGACACGTGTTCTTGAAATCTTCCATTACCTTGATGGCCTTTACCAAAAAGCTTTGAATGTTACCGATGCTGAAGGCGACGATGTAACCAACGATATCTTTGTTGGGGCTAAAGCAGAACTTGAAAAGAACATTTGGATGGTGGCTGCTGAACTTGGTCAAGAACCAGGATTATAAGATCATAAAAAAATAGAAGCCGTGGGCTTCTATTTTTTTGGTTTGTAGGAGATTTCCACTAATTAAAGGAATTCTTAATCTAACTATAGTTGGAGCGAAATCGAGGTCTATCGCTCCTCTTTTTTTGGTATAGTTAATATGTGATTTTCTGTAAGCGCTCGCAGGTAGAAGAAAGCGCTTACAAATTTAATTGTTAATCCTAAGAGGAGGTTTATGGGAAAGTCTTTTTTTGAAAAGCGTCCTGTTTTTAGTATTCGTAAGCTCTCAGTTGGAGCTTGTTCTGTTGTGATTGGGATTTCTGCCTTGGGTCTTTCAAGGGTCCATGCGGAAGAAAAGCCAGCCCTCGAAAGTGAACCGACTTCGATTGAGACACCAAGTGTTGTGACGGAAAATTCAGAAGTGGAAGTTCCTGAAGCTGGTGCAAGGGTTTCAGAAGCTCCAGCTGTCATCACCCCTACCAGAGTTGAGGAAAAGCCAGCGCCTCAAGGCGATGGCCAGCCCGTTTCAGCTTCATCTGAGCGTGCTACAGGAACGGAAGAAACAGCTGCTCCAGACCAAAATCGTGTAGCGGAGGATATTGTGCAAGATCGAGAACGTGATTTTAATAAAGATTGGTATTTTAAATTAAATGCAGCTCCTGGTGCAGAAGGGCGTCAAGTGGATGTCAAGGATTGGAAAAAATTAGATCTTCCTCATGACTGGTCTATTTTCTTTGATTTCGATCACAACTCTCCTGCTCAAAATGAAGGTGGGCAATTAAACGGAGGGGATGCTTGGTATCGTAAGACCTTCCGTTTGGACGACAAAGATCTAGATAAGAAGGTTCGCTTGGAATTTGGCGGGGTTTATATGGATTCTAAAGTCTATGTAAACGGACAATTCGTTGGTCATTATCCAAATGGCTACAATGCCTTTTCTTATGATATTACTCCTTATTTGAATGCAGATGGAAGCGAGAACACCATCGCCGTTCATGTGGTCAATCAACAACCAAGTAGCCGTTGGTATTCTGGTAGTGGGATTTACCGGGATGTTAAGCTGAGTGTGACGGACAAGGTTCATTTAGCGCAGTATGGGACTACGATTACGACCCCTCAGTTAGAAAAACAGCAAAATGGGGCAGTAGATACAGTGGTGAAGAGCCGCATTGTCAACCAGGATGATCAAGCCCATAGTATCTATGCGGAATATGAAATTGTCGATCAAAATGGCCAAGTGGTGAGCGAAAAAACGCGCAGTGAAGCACAAGCTGTTTTAGCAGGTCAAGAGATCAACCTTTCTCAAACCTTGCATGTTGAAAAACCAACCCTCTGGGATGTGAAAACGGATCATCCAGCTCTCTATACCTTGTATACACGTGTCTATCGGGATTCGCAGTTGGTAGATGTGCAAAAGGAACGCTTTGGTTATCGCTATCTCAACTGGACGCCAGAAGGTGGCTTCTTCCTCAATGGGGTGGCGACGAAATTCCACGGGGTATCTCTTCACCATGACCACGGGGCTCTTGGAGCTGAGGAAAATTACAAGGCTGAATACCGTCGTCTCAAACAGATGAAGGACATGGGAGTCAATGCCATCCGGACGACTCACAACCCAGCGAGTGAACAAACCTTAAAAATTGCTGCTGAGTTGGGCTTGATGGTCCAAGAAGAAGCTTTTGATACCTGGTATGGTGGCAAGAAGCAATACGATTACGGTCGTTTCTTTGAAAAGGATGCCACTCACCCAGAAGCTCGGAAAGGGGATACTTGGTCCGATTACGATCTACGGACCATGGTAGAACGGGGCAAGAACAATCCAGCCATTGTCATGTGGTCAATCGGTAATGAAGTTGGTGAAGCAGATGGTTCAGACAAATCTGTCGCAACCGTTCGTCGGTTGGTCAAGACCATCAAAGACGTGGATGCAACCCGCTATGTCACCATGGGAGCTGATAAATTCCGCTTTGGCGATGGTTCAGGAGGCCATGAAAAAAAGTAGCGAAAGAGCTTGATGCGGTTGGTTTCAACTATTCAGAGGCCAACTATGAAAGCTTACGGGCGAAACATCCAAACTGGCTCATTTATGGCTCAGAAACCTCTTCTGCAACGCGGACACGGGGCTCTTACTACCACCCTGAAAGAGAATGGGTCGGCAGCAACCAAGAAGACCGCCATTATGAACAATCAGACTACGGCAATGACCGGGTTGGTTGGGGTCGGACAGCGACCGCCTCTTGGACCTTTGACCGTGATCATGCCGGCTATGCAGGACAATTTATCTGGACTGGTACGGACTATATCGGTGAGCCAACCCCATGGCACAAACCAAAAATGATACACCTGTGAAAAGTTCTTATTTCGGTATTGTCGATACTGCCGGCCTTCCAAAGAATGATTTTTACCTGTACCAAAGTCAATGGGTATCGGCTGAGAAACATCCAATGGTGCATCTCTTACCACATTGGAACTGGGACAATCCAGAATTAGCCAATCGTGTCATGGATGAAGAAGGACGGATCCCTGTTCGAACCTTCTCCAATGCCCACAGTGTGGAACTGATTGTCAATGGGGAATCACAAGGAGTGAAGACCTTTACCAAGAAGACCACAGCTGATGGCCGGACCTACCAAGAAGGGGCAAATCCGGATGAACTCTATCTAGAGTGGTTGGTCCCTTATGTACCCTAGCAAAGTGGAAGCTATTGCGCGCAACGAAGCAGGAGAAGTGATCGCGAAAGATCAAGTCGAAACAGCCGGCAAGCCTGCGGGTGTTCGTTTGTTGAAAAGAAGAACACGCGATTGCGACGGACGGCAAGGATCTGACCTATATTACCTATGAAATCGTCGATGAAGAAGGTCGTGTCGTGCCAACTGCCAATAATTTGGTGCATTTCCATTTGCATGGACAAGGCCAAATTGTCGGTGTCGATAATGGGGAACAAGCCAGCCGTGAACGCTACAAAGCGCAGGAAGATGGCTCATGGCAACGCAAAGCCTTCAATGGCAAAGGGGTTGTGATTGTCAAATCAACTGAGCAAGCGGGTGCCTTTTACTCTGTATGCAGACTCAGACCGCTTGCAATCAGACCAAGTCAGCCTCTTTACAGGTAAGAAGGACCAAGCAGAACGCACTGTATTAGGGTGTGGAACCTGTTCGACAAAGTGCTTATCTAGGAGAAAAACCAACCTTACCAAGTAAGGTCAATGTGGTCTATAGTGATGGCAAGGCCCAAGAAGAAGCCGTTGAATGGGATGCGGCAGACTATAGCCGTGCAGGCCAAGTCCGTGTGACAGGACATGTTCAAGGACGCACGGTCGAAGCTCTGGTCGATGTGATCGGCGTGGAACAAGTCCTTCCAGTCATCAAACAAATCCCACAGGGAGCAGATCTAGCAACGGTGGATAAGGCTGTGCAATTAGTCTTCACTGATGGCACCACTGCTCACTATGAGGTCGATCAATGGACCTTGGAAGCTGGTCAAGAAGATCAGTTGTCCACACCAGGAGCACGCTTGAAGGCGACAGGACTCCTAGGCAATGGGGAAACGGTCCAAGCGACACTAGTGGTTGCAGGAGGAGATGTAGCCAAGGCTAAGAAACCAACGGTTCAGCTAGATGGAGTAGCTCTTCCAAAATTTGGTAGTGGCAACCATACTATTTTCCGTTCCCTCGCTTATGGTCAAGAGCCAGGTCAAGTCACAGCAAGTGCAGAAAATGCCCAAGTGACGGTCCTACAAGCTAACCGTGAAAATGGTTTGAAAGCTCAAATCTTTGTAACTGCTCAGGATACGGGAGCTGTACAGACCTATGTGGTCCAATTCCAAGAAGAAAGTCCACAGATTGAGCGCCTAGAATTGCGTCTGCCAGAAGGACAGGAACTCAAGGAAGACCAAACGGTACCACTTGAAGTCATTGCCCATTACCAAGATGGTAGCCAGGCAAGTCTCAAAGCAGATCAAATCGATGTGAAGACAAGAGCTGGTAGCCAAGGAAAAGCCGTCGCAACCAATAAAGGTTTGGAATTGCGGGAAGCAGGATTGGTTCATTTAGAAGCTAACTTCCCAAGGACAAACAGGAGAAGTCACCTTTACCATCACGCCAAATCCAGAAGAAAAAACGGTTGTGAAGGTGCGTCCTGTACGAATCAGCACCGATCGAAATGTTTTGCCAGCTCTTCCAGAGACCGTCTTGGTCGAGTATGACAAGGGATTCCCTAAAGAAAAACGCGTGACCTGGGATGCTGTAACCGCAGATCAAGTCAAGGATTACCATAGCTTTACAGTCACAGGTCATGTAGAGGGTGTGGAAAAAGAAGCCCAAGCTCAAGTGACGGTTGAAGGCATTATCGCTGTAGAAGAAGTCAGCACTACCACTCCAGTCGGAGAAAAACCAGCTCTTCCAGAAAGCGTGCGGACCTATCACTCTAATGGTAAGACCTATACTGCTAAGGTGGCCTGGGATGCGGTCGATCCGCAACTCTTGGCCAAAGAAGGAGAAGTTGTCCTAGCCGGTCGTGTAGAAGGAACGGATCTTCCAACACGTCTTCATATTCGTGTTTCCGCAAACACAGTCAAGGGGGCCAACGTAGCAGAGCAATGGACAGGATCTGTCTTGCCACTCGCTTTTGCAAGTGACTCTAACGATGCAGATCCAGTTGCTAAGGTCAATGACAAGGTCATCTCCTTTACCGATGCTCCAGCTAACCGTTGGACCAACTGGGGTCGTAACAATGCGGAAGATTCTGTCGGTATCTTGTTTGGGGATTCTGGTATCTTGACCAAGCGAGCAGTGGATAACCTCCATGTTGGTTTCCACGAAGACCACGGCGTTGGAGCTCCAAGTGAATATGTGATTGAGTACTATACAGGGGAACAAATCCCAACAGTTCCAAGCAATCCAAATCGTGTCAAAGACGAAACAGACCATCCATTTAACAATCCAGCTAACTGGAAAGAAGTCAGCAACTAACCGTTGAAGAACCGGTAGCAGCTGGTAAGATGAATCATTTCAGTTTTGATAAAGTCGACACCTATGCTGTTCGTATCCGTATGAAGACGCCAGAAGGTAAGCGTGGAAGCTCTATTTCAGAGATTCAGATCTTTGCCAATAAGGTTGCGGCAGAAGAAAAGAGCCAGTTGACCATTCGCGTCAATGGCGATGTATTGCCAGGTGTCAACCCAAGTGTGACCGATTACTACATCGATGCGCGTGATCGGGCTTATCCACAAGTGGAAGCGACAGCTAGCCATCACGGTCTTGCAACGGTTGTGCCAAGTGTCCATGAAGGTGAGCCAATCCGTGTCATCCACAAAGCGGAAGATGGCACCATCTTACAAGAATACCGCCTCCATCTCACAAGCGATGCAGAAAAACTGAAACAAGCTGTTCCAGTAGCAGTAGAAGCAGGCAGACGTTTTGTGAAAGTCGGTCAAGATCTGGTTCTACCATCTACCGTAGGTGTCTACTTCCAAGGGGATACAGGCTATGAACGCAAGGAACTTACGGTGGACTGGAAGCCTCTACCAGCTGATGCGCTTTCTCACGAAGGTAGCTTCACGCTGGAAGGAAAAGTCATTGGCTATGATCTGACAGCTCAGCTGACCGTCCGGGTGTCCGAAAAGACAGGAGAAATCCTCTCTGTGAACCGTGACTACAATGCAGAGGATACCAGAGCATTTGCTAGTGAAACCAACGATCTCGATCCAAATCAAATCGACTATATCGATTACATCAACGATGGTGGCTACAACGAATACTATCGCTGGACTAACTGGAAGAGGGAACCGGATCAAACCGAAGCCTTTGCTGGTCTCATCTTCAAGAAAAATGGTCAAGTAACAGAGCGTTTGATCAATAAAGTAGCGGTCGACTTCTTTGCAGATCAGGAAACCGGTCTGCCAACGAAAACGGTTCTTGAACGCTACATTGGTCCAGACTTTGATGTTCCGGATGATTATGGCAATCTGAAGAATCTTCCAGATCATCCATTTAACCAGGCCTCTAACTGGGAAGAAATCCCGTATAGCTTGGATTATGCCTTTGAACCTGGTTATATCTCTAACCTCAGCTTCAACGAAACCAGAACTAAGCCATCCGTTTAAGAATGGTCCGTGATGAACATCTAAAAGGAATTGGAATCGTTGAATTGAGCGCCTATGCTCCAACAGAAGAGGCCCAGGCAACAACTGATGTCACGATCCAAGTGAATGGCAAAGAGCTAGAAGGCTTTAAACCAGATGTGACAGATTATCATCTAGAGTATGAGGGAGAACGCCCAATCGTTTCAGCACAAGGCAAGAATGGAACAGCCGTTACGGTCGTGGATGCTAAAAGTGCCAATGCCCCTGTTCTTGTCAAGGTTGTCTCAGAAGATGGCAAGCTCGAAAAAGTATATCAACTTTCTCTCTCCGCAAAAGCACCTATAGGCTCAGCCATTCCTGAAGAAGGGGTTAAGAATCTGGTTCATACCAAACCAGAGTTGGTGATTGAGCCAGAAGAGATGGACTTTGAACGCTTAGAACGTCCAAATGCGGATCTTCCAAAAGGTGAGAAACGTGTGGTTCAAGAAGGTCAAAAAGGCCGCAAATTGCGCTTGGTAGAAGTTTCTCAAGAAAATGGTGTGGAAAGCCGGAAGGAACTAGATGCCTTTGTAGAGCTAGATCCAGTGGCAGAAATCACAGAGGTGGGCACGAAAGAAGTACTTCCAGACACTCCACAACTAGAGCCACAACCAGAGCCACAACCACAACCGCTTCCGAACCCAGAACCACAGCCACTTCCGAACCCAGAGCGCCCTCATGTCTCAGAAGGACCAGTAGCTACCGCAACTCCTCAAACATCTCTTGAGGTCAAAGCGACACGTCAGGAAGGGACAGATGCAGTAGTGAAGAAAGTCGAGAAAACAGCTCAAACGCCAGCAGTTTCAGCTGCTCCAGTTTCCGAAGGTAGATTACCAAATACAGGAACGGAAGAAAGCGTCGCAAGCCTCGTTGCTGGAATCCTAGCGGCAGGCCTTGCCAGTGCTGTGCTGGACGATCAGAAAAAAAGAGCCAAAAAGGCCAAATAAAATAGCTAGAGAAACTAGCAAAAACGGTGAAAAGTTCACAGGTAAAAGAAGGAGGATGGGGAAGCCCCACCCTCTTTACCTGGTGACATAAAGGAATAGAATATGGGAAAAAGATTAGTTGATCAGAAAAATCGATTTGGCATTCGTAAACTCTCAGTAGGCGTCTGCTCGGTAGTAGTAGCGACTTGTTTTTTGGAAGTGACTACCAGTTACGCAGAGGAACAAGCTGAGAGGAGTGAACCACGTGAAGAACGGGTCGACACAAGCGATGTCGATCACCAAGGAAAGGAGGAGAAAACTATGATAGAGAACCAAGAAGAATCAGAACATTCCTCACCAGCAACTAGCGAGAAAGAGAATCGCGCGGTCGGTCAAGGAACAGAAGCCACTCAACCTATCACTTCTCTAGACGAGGAGACTGAGATTGCGGATTACGGACCACTTCCAAGTAAGGCTCAGATGCAATATCACCGCGAAGAACTAGCGGCTTTCATCCACTTTGGGATGAATACCTACTACGATCGGGAGTGGGGAGATGGGCAAGAAGACCCTTATGATTTTTATCCAGAGCATCTGGATACCGATCAGTGGATCAAAACCCTGAAAGATGCTGGCTTTAAACGGACCATCATGGTCGTCAAGCACCACGATGGATTCCTCTTGTACCCATCCAAATACACCGACCATACCATTGCCAAAAGCGGTTGGAAGGAAGGAAAAGGCGATGTCCTAGCCGAGGTTTCTGCTTCTGCCAGCAAGTATGACATGGATATGGGGGTCTACCTCTCGCCTTGGGATGCTCACAGCCCGCTCTACCATGTGGATACAGAGGACCAATACAATGAATACTATCTCAACCAGCTCAAAGAAATCCTTGAAGATCCAAAATATGGAAATAAGGGCAAGTTCGTAGAGGTCTGGATGGATGGAGCGCGTGGCGATGGGGCTCAAAAGGTCACCTATACCTTTGACAAGTGGTTTGATGCCATTCGTAAGGCCCAAGGGGATATTGCTATCTTCTCAGCTGAGCCGACCAATGTTCGTTGGATTGGAAATGAAAAGGGGATTGCTGGAGATCCGGTTTGGCAAAAGGTCAATCCGGATAAGATCCGCAACAATCCATCTAATAGCTACCTCAATCACGGGGATCCAGAAGGGAAGCAATACTCAGTGGGAGAAGCCGATGTCTCTATTCGCTCCGGCTGGTTCTACCATGACAATCAAGAGCCTAAGTCCTTGCGCGAATTGATGGACATTTATTTCAAATCGGTCGGTCGTGGGACCCTACTCTTGCTTAATATTCCACCCAACCAAGATGGGAAATTTGCGGATGCCGATGTAGCCCGTTTGAAAGAATTCCGTCAGACCTTGGACCAACTCTACAGTGTGAACTATGCGGCAGGAGCTTTGGTAGAAGCTGACTCAACACGACGCAATCCGCTCTACAAGGCCAGCCATTTGACAGATGGCGATGAAAAGACCAGTTGGGCTCCGGCTGATGATGCCAAGACCGGATCTTTTGTTCTCGATCTTGGAAAAGAACAGCATTTTGATGTGGTAGAGCTCAAAGAAACCATCGAGAAAGGCCAACGGATTTCTGGCTTCACCATTGATGTGGCAGTGAATGGGCAATGGGTTCCTTATGGAGCTGGCTCAACTGTGGGATACCGCCGATTGATCAAAGGGCAACCAGTTGATAGTCGCTATATCCGGGTGTCCATCACTGATGCCCAAGCCACTCCAATCTTGAACGGTGTCTCTGTCTATAAGACACCAGCCAGCATTGAAGAAACCGATGGCTATCCGCTTGGTTTGACTTATCATTCCGACCGGACAGCAGAGCGGGCCAATGGCCAGTGGAATGAAGAGGGAGAAGGCGTCCGAGGCACCTCTATATGGACCAAGGAAAAAGGAGCTTCGGTGACCTATCAGTTTGAAGGCACCAAGGCCTATGTGGTCGCAACTGTCGACCCTGGTCATGGGGAAATGGATGTCTATGTCGATGGCCAAAAGCTAGCGACCGTCAATACCCAAAGCCCAAGTCGCAAACGCAGCCAAAAGGTCTATGAAACACCGGACTTGGCAGCAGGATCCCACACCTTGACCTTGGTCAATAGCAAGGGAGATGCGATCGCAACGGAAGGGATTTATGCTCTCAATAACCAAGAAAAGGGGCTCTTTGAATTTGCTCAGCCAATCTAGCCGTTAAGAAAGGCGACCCAGCGCAAATCCTCGTCAAGAGAAAAGGTGGCTCTAAAGGAAGTGCCAGTCTTAAATTGATCACAGAACCAGGAACAGGGGTTCATGGCAAGGTCTACAAAGATACCAACGTCACCCTTGAGTTCGCAGATGGCGAGACAGAAAAAACAGTCCAAGTTCCAACCCTTGATTTTGCAGGAAAAGCGACCGACGTCTATGACTTTAAGGTCAAATTGTTGCATCCGGATCAAGGAAGTCTGGTCGGCTTTATTCCAGAACTGACAGTCCAAGTGATGAACGAGGACCTGCTTCCAGAAAATCGCAAAGAAGTAGATGACCAAGATCCAAAACTGCATTACAGTGAGGGTTGGCAGCACGAGACAGACAATCAAAACTTCTCAAATGGCACAGAATCTTGGTCTAGCTTTAACCAAGTGACCGATGAGGAAGGCAAGAAACACATTGAAGTGACCATTACCTTTAAGGGCACTGGTGTGGAGGTCCGAGGAGTAGTCGACCCAAGTCATGGTCTCTACAGCGTCACCCTGGATGGAAAAGAAATGGCCTTCGAAGAAGGTCGGGGCCATGATTATGAGATCGAAGGCGATCATTATTTCAGTGGCTATGGAGACCAACGCAAGCTCGACCAGAGTTTGGTCAATCTGCAAGGCCTAGCAAAAGGCTACCACCAACTACGCTTGCATCTAGATCCAACCCTCAATGACCCTCAGTCATCTAGAGCTATCCAAGTAGACCGATTTATCCTCTCAGGGAAAGATAGTCAGTTGCTCAGTCAAGAAGAGTTGCAACAGATCATCAGAGAAGGAGTAGAAAAGATCAAGGCTACTTCTCTCGATCGCTTGAAAGCAGATCTCAAACCGATGGTTCAAGAACAATTGACGGACTTGACTCAGTTGTTGGATCAAGAGCGACCAGATTTGGTTGTCTGCAGCTAATCAAGTGGAGGCACTTGAAACCATCTTAGAAGATACTCACAATTATGAACCGCTGACGCAGACACGACCAGAAGAAGGTGTTCGGGATTTGATTCTTGAAAAACCAGAACTTCTCATCGAAGCGGAGGAGATTCCATTTGAGAGTCAAACACGTGAGAACAAGGACTTGGCCAAGGGCGAGAGCCGGATCCTTCAAGCAGGGAAGGTCGGACGCCGGCTGAAATTGATCGAGGTTCGACAAGAAGAAGGCAAAGAAATTCGGACAGAAGTCGATGCCTTTGTCGAAGTGGAGGCTCAGGACCAGATCACAGAAGTTGGAACGAAGGAAGCGGAAGAAAGTCCGTTGATAGCTGATATGCCGACTCCAACCACTCTTGTAACTCCAAGTAAGGTGCAACCAGAAGTTGCGACTCTTTCTCAAGCTGAAGACAAAAAAGAAAAAGAAAGACCAGTTCTCTTGCAACCGAAAACCTCAGAAGCAGTTTCTGTTTTGACTTCAGACCATCCAGAAAAAGAAGGTGTTGAAAGTCCTTCTCTACAATCGGAAGGAAAACTTCCTCAAACCGGTACAAAAGAAAGTGGACTGTTTGCTTGGTTAGGCCTTCTTGGCCTAGGTTTCTTGGGCGGAGGCGCCAAATTCGTTCGTCGCAAAGAGTAGTTCCTTCTTCGCATAAGAGGTTAGTTCTTACTAGCCTCTTTTGTTTTGTTTTCTTAAGAGATTCCTATTTCCATGGAGTCTTTGCTTTATTTACAGCCGTAAAAATTGTATAATAGTCAAATAAGGTCAATGATGAGAAGGAACACTCCAAGGCCATTTTTTATGGGCCAAGAACAGAGCATCCATCTAGAAAAAAACAAGCCAGAAAGGAGCATCATGGCAAATAAGAACACATCTGATAGCATTGAAGCTTATATCAAGGCCTTGCTGGCTCAAGCTGGCATGGCAGAGCTCAAAAGAAGTGAGTTAGCCGATGTCTTTCAGGTCGTACCCAGTCAGATTAACTATGTTATCAAGACTCGCTTTACCGAGAGCCGAGGCTATATTGTAGAGAGCAAGCGCGGTGGTGGGGGCTATATCCGCATTGGCAAGGTCCAGTTTTCAGATCACCATCAGATGCTCCAAGACTTGGCAGCCAATATTGGAGAGACCATCAGCCAGCAGGTCTTCAATGATATCCTCCAGATGCTCTATGAAGAAAAATTATTGACACAACGTGAGACTCAGCTCTTGCTTGCGACGACCTCCGATGAGGTCCTAGGTCGAGATGCTCTCATCCTACGAGCAAGTATGCTGAAAAAAATTATTCAACAAGTAGATAGAAAAGGAAATACCGACTAGATGAACTATTCAACAGCACTGTTAGAAAGTATAGAAGCGGCCCAAATACTAGCAGGCCACTATCAGGGGCATACCTTAGATACTTGGCATCTCCTGACGGCTATGGCCAATAATCCCTATAGCGTAGCAGGTTCTGTACTTAACGATTATCCTATGCAGATCGATGAGTTTCAGGATGCAGCGGAGCATATTACAGGCCAAGCTTTCAAAGCGACAATCGGTATGAAATCTTCCCATTTTCTTATCGGATGGAAGCGATTATGAAACACGCAAGAGAGATTGCCCAGGTCCTTCATGCCAAGACCTTGGGAACAGAGCATGTGCTCCTCTCTCTTCTAGCAGACCGTGGGACCTTGGCGAGCCAAGTTATGGAGTTTGCCGGCTTTGCCTTTACAGAGCAAGACAAGGGAGTTCCTATTGCCTCCCTTCGCAAGAATTTAGAAGACAAGGCAGGCTGGGACAAGAATGATATCAAAGCCATTCGGGGTCTCTATCGGGCCCAAAACCCCAACCGCCAAACCATGGGAAATATGATGGGCATGCCCCCAAGCACCAGTGGAGGTCTTGAAGATTATACCCGTGATTTGACAGAAATGGCGCGTGCAGGCCAGCTTGAGCCTGTGATCGGCCGGGATGCAGAGATTTCACGCATGATCCAAATCCTCAGCCGCAAGACGAAGAACAATCCTGTATTAGTGGGAGAAGCAGGGGTCGGAAAAACCGCCCTTGCCTTAGGTCTGGCTCAGCGTGTCGCTAGTGGCAATGTTCCAGCTGAAATCGCACAGATGCGTGTCTTAGAATTGGATCTCATGAATGTCGTTGCAGGGACGCGCTTCCGTGGGGACTTTGAAGAACGGATGAACAATATCATCCAGGACATCGAAGAAGACGGTCACGTGATTCTCTTTATCGATGAACTGCATACCATTATGGGGTCAGGATCCGGTATTGATTCGACCTTAGACGCAGCCAATATTCTAAAACCAGCCCTGGCACGGGGAACCTTGCGTACAGTTGGGGCAACGACTCAAGATGAGTACCAAAAGCATATCGAAAAAGACGCAGCCCTCTCTCGACGTTTTGCGAAAGTCACCATTGAAGAGCCAAGTGTTGCAGATAGCATCCAAATTCTCCAAGGCTTGAAAGAGACCTATCAGGACCACCATCATGTGACCATTACCGATGAAGCGATCGAAACAGCTGTCAAATATGCCCACCGCTATTTGACCAGCCGTCAATTGCCAGATTCAGCTATTGATCTCTTGGATGAAGCGGCAGCTACCGTACAAAACCGCGATTCCAACGGTCACGTAAAAGAAGAGTTGACCGCCTTGGATCGGGCCTTGATGGATGGCAAGTGGAAGAAAGCAGCCCAACTCTTAGAAGTAGAGTCCGCTCCCGTTGTCTACAAAAAAGAAGTCACTGACCAAGATGTCTTGGTGACTTTGAGCCAATTATCTGGTATTCCAACTCAAAAACTGACCCAAACCGATGCCAAGAAGTACCTAAACTTAGAAGCAGAATTGCACAAGCGCGTGATTGGTCAAGACCAAGCCGTTTCGAGTATCAGTCGGGCTATTCGACGCAATCAATCAGGTATCCGTAGCAATAAACGTCCGATCGGTTCTTTCATGTTCCTAGGACCTACCGGTGTCGGAAACAGAGCTAGCCAAAGCTTTGGCAGAAGTTCTGTTTGATGATGAATCGGCCCTCATCCGTTTTGATATGAGTGAGTACATGGAAAAATTCGCGGCCAGTCGCCTCAACGGAGCTCCTCCAGGCTATGTGGGCTACGAAGAAGGAGGCGAGTTGACAGAGAAAGTCCGCAACAAACCATATTCAGTTCTCTTATTTGATGAGGTGGAAAAAGCCCATCCAGATATTTTCAATGTCCTTTTGCAAGTCTTGGATGATGGAGTCTTAACCGATAGCAAAGGCCGGAAGATCGACTTCTCCAATACCATTATCATCATGACCTCAAACCTGGGAGCAACAGCCCTTCGGGATGATAAGACAGTTGGCTTTGGTGCTAAAGATATCCGCTTTGACCAAGCCAATATGGAAAAACGCATGTTTGAAGAGTTGAAGAAGACCTATCGTCCAGAGTTTATCAACCGGATTGATGAAAAGGTGGTCTTCCATAGTCTCTCAAGCGAGGACATGCAGCAGGTAGTGAAAGTCATGGTCAAACCGCTCATCGCGACCTTGGCCGAACAAGGCATGACCCTCAAATTCCAGCCTTCAGCGCTCAAGTTGCTAGCAACCAAAGGCTACGATCCAGAAACGGGAGCTCGCCCACTCCGTCGTGTCTTGCAGACCGAAGTGGAAGATCAACTAGCAGAGCTATTGCTGAAAGGGCAAGCCCAAGAAGGGCAAACCATCAAGGTTGGAACGACAGCCGGAACGATCAAGTTCGAGATTGTCTAGAGGACGTCATGACGCTTCAGCGATTAACCCGTATTTCGCTTTTGGCGGCCCTTTGTGTCGCTCTACGTCAGGCTTTTGCCCCTTTCCCAAATGTCCAACCTATTTCTGCTATCTTTTTTCTCTTGGTGATATTTGAAGGGTATAGCTTTGCTTTTCTTGTGATGATGATCACCATGTTTGTCTCCGCCTTTTTCCTGGGGATGAGCCTGATTGTGTTCTTTCAGATTGTCGCCTTTGGCTGTTTGATGCTCATTTGGCGTATCAGTTACAAGTGGTTGCCCTTTGTCCTTCAGATCCTTTTTGTGGGCCTACTGTCCTTTGCTTATGGGGTCTTGATCGATAGTGTTTATGCCTTGATATACCATATTCCTTGGTGGACCTATGCTTTGGTCAATGGTTTTAGTTTTAACCTTGCCCATGCTCTGTCGACGATCATTTTCTATCCCATTATCTATCAAATCTTTAGGAGATTTTATGTTGAAAAAAACTATTTCTAGCTTGATGACCTTACTTGCAGCTCTTCTTTTAGCGAGTTGCGCTCCGTCTCATAGCACAAACAATCAAACAACTGCTTCTAGCGCAGAAGTTGCCAAGAAAAACGAAATTTCGATTACGATTAGTGTGACGCCAGAAGGTCAAAAAGTGCAATCGAAAACCTTGAAAGTAGCAGAAGAGAGCAACCTCATGAAAGTGCTCAAAGCCAACTACAAGATTGAAGAAAAAAATGGCATGATCACCTCGATTGACGGTCACAGCCAAGACGAAGCCAAAGGGCTTTACTGGATGTACAAGATCAATGGCGAGATGGCTCCAAAAGGTGCTGCTGAAACCACCGTTAAAAAAGGGGATAAGATCGAATTCTATCAAGAAGTGTATAAATAATGAGAAGCTGGACAGTATGTCCGGCTTTTTTTGCAAAGTTTAGGAACTTACTTAAAACTTCTTTCAAATTAGAAAAATATTTGAGAAACTATTGACAGCCCCATATAACAGTGTTACAATAATGTTACAAAATATTACAAATGTTACAAAAAAGAGGTTCTGTTATGAAAAACAAAAAAATCATTTCCCTAGCAGCCCTAGCTTTGACAGCTAGTCTTTTCCTAGGAGCTTGTGGCGGGAATAAAGAAGAAAAAACTTCAGAAGCAAGCAGTTCAAAGACCAGTCTGGTTAAACAAACCAGCTCTTCTTCTAAGAAAAAAGTGATCACTAGTAAAGATCAGATTGCCTCTTCATCCTCTGATAGCAAATCAGAAGAAAGTCATACTGTTGGTAGCAAAAATAACCAAGCTGCAGCTAGTCAAACACCTGCTCCAGCTAAAGAAGCGACACCAGCAGCACCCGTAACAAAAGAAACAAAAGAAGTAGCCACTCCAGCAACACCAGCGAAAGCAAAATTGCCAAGTCTAGAAGACGGTCATGCCCATGCTAAGAAGCAAGCTTCTGCTACGGAGAATGCCCAATACAAGGGAGTCTATTCTGTAGCAGCAGGAGATTTCTCCGCAGCAGCTGGGAATTGGTCTGACAAACGCGACACTGGAGTCACTATTGGCCAAGGTGGTCAAGTGACCATCCAACTTCCTGGGGGCCAACCCGTAGCCTATGGTATCAGCGCTTATAACTATACCTTGGATGATGGTCATTACCATGCCAATCTCTCAGCAGGCGATGGGTCTGCGGCGACTCTAGATATCGTAGTTGGAAAAGATGGTTCTGTATCTAGTGTGACGGTTCTGAAAGACGGTGTCAGTCACTCCCTCACTCGTGAATAAAATTCGAAAGATCTGAAAGGATAAGCTTCTCTTTTCAGATCTTTTTTTGTTGATTTGAAGAAAAATATATTTTTTTATAAAAAAACTACTGACAGATAGAAAATATAGTTTATAATAAACATAAAGAAAATCTATTTATAAAAAATTATAAAAAGGAGTTTATATGAAAAAAGAAAGAATTGCCCTGGTTTTTGGAACCTTTGCGCCTCTTCATCAAGGGCATATTGACCTGATCCAGCGGGCCAAGCGTCAGTGTGATCGCGTTCGTGTCATCGTATCTGGTTATGAAGGGGACCGTGGCGAAGAAGTCGGGTTGACTTTACAAAAACGCTTCCGTTATATCCGCGAAGCCTTCTCTAATGATGAATTGACTCAAGTCTATAAGTTAGATGAGACAGAACTTCCTCGTTATCCCTTGGGCTGGGAGCCTTGGTTACAGACAGCCCTAGACACCATCCAGTATCAAACAGAGACAGAAGAGTTGATCTTTTATGTAGGGGAGAAAGCCTACAAGGAAGAGTTGGAAGCTAGAGGGTTTGAAGTTCACTTAGAAGAGCGTCGCTTCGGGATCTCTGCTACCATGATCCGGGAAAATCCCAGCAAATACTGGAAATACATTGCCCAGCCCTTCCGTCGCCAGTTCACGAAAAAAGTCTTGATCATGGGGAGCGCCAGCAACGGGAAAACGACCCTTGCAAAGGACTTAGCCCGCTTTTACGATGCACCTGTTAGTCTTGAGTATGCCCGTGAATACCAGATCAAGAACAATGTTCGAGATGATGAGCTCACGCCAAAAGATTACTATTATCTACTCTTAGGACAGTATGATCAAACCTCTAAGCTCATCGATAGTAGTGCCAATAGAGGCCTTGTCATCGCAGATACCAATTCCCTGGTGACCAAGGGTTATTACGACTACTACATGGAGGTCGAAGGTCAGGATACCAGCATGACCGATACCTTCGACAACCTCTTTGTCAGTATTCTGTCCAAAGAAAAATGGGATTTGATCCTCTTTGTACAGCCGATCGGTTCTTATGTCAATGATGGTTTCCCGAGACATGACCATGGCTGACGAAGAGATCCGCACCAGCTTTTCAAATTACCTGGACCAATTGCGCCAGCAATACCTAGGAAACATTCCGACCACTTTCCTCGCATCAGACTACCTCGGCAACTACGAAGAAGCTAAGAAGGTGATCGATGCCATTTACCAAGCCGACTAAGGAGCAGCTTATGAAAAACCTATCTGAAAAATTCGCAACTTTTAGCCAAGACTTTAGAAATGTTCACCGAGAAGCGAAAAAGCAAGGCTTTGTCAATATTATGAAACTTCTATGGAAGGACCTTTTTGTAGGACGCACAGCCTTTCAATGGATTTATCTCCTCCTTCTTTCTAGTGTTCCCTTCTTCTTAGAATGGACCAATCGGACAGGACAGCATGATTGGCTGGGACTGTTTGCTTCTTGGACAGGCATTGTCTGTGTCATCCTGGTTGCCGAAGGGCGTGCTAGTAACTACCTCTTTGGAGCAGTGAATTCCGCTATCTACCTCGTTTTAGCCCTCAATAAAAACTTCTACGGGGAAGTTCTGACAACTCTTTATTTCTTCATCATGCAACCGATCGGCCTTTATGTTTGGCTCTCTAATCGGATCAATGATCAAGGTAAGGTTGAAGAATCTCACTTTGAAGCCAAGAAATTGAACTTAATTGAGTGGATGCGCTACTTGGCCTTGTGTGCTGTGATTTGGATCGGTATGGGCTTTGCGTATCAGAGCATCCATAGCGCTCGCCCTTTCCGCGATAGTATCACCGATGCGACCAATGGGGTCGGCCAGCTCCTAATGACCCGCCTTTACCGGGAGCAATGGATCTTCTGGATTGCGACCAACGTCTTTAGTATCTATCTCTGGTGGGATCAGAGTCTTCACATTCAAGGGATGTACTGGGTTTACACGCTCAATAGTTTAGTGGGCTGGTACCAATGGACCAAAGCCCTCAAGAAGGAGGTGGCTTAGATGGCAAGTCTCTCAATTCCAGCAGGAATGACGGAGAAAGAGTATTTTGAGACGGTCGCTAGTGAAGCAGACTTTCTCAAGTGGTACAAGGAGCAAGACCTGCCGACTTATGAAACTCCAAGTGTCACAGCGGATATGGTGGCTTACTGTTTTGTTGAAGGCAAGCTCAAGCTCTTAGCTATTCGCCGCAAGGCCCACCCTTATCAACACCGCCTCGCCTTGGTGGGGGGCTTTGTGAACAAGGATGAAGATGCGACTCATGCCTGTATCCGAGAAGTCAAAGAAGAAGTTGGGCTCGATCTGCCAGTGAATAAGGTGGAGCAGCTCCTGACAGTTTCCACCCCTGGGCGGGACCCCAGAGGCTGGGTCATTACCATCGCCCATCTGGTCTATCTGCCAGCAGAAGCAGTAGACTTAGCCCATGCAGGTGACGATGCCAAGGAAGTCGTTTTTCTCGATGTCGATTTCAAAAAGTCCCAGTGTTTGCTTGATGGAGAACCCTTAGCTGCTTCTGATTTTGCCTTTGACCACTACCAGATTATTCAAGAATCGATCAAGCGGATTCAGGGGCGTCTGGACTGGAATCCAACCTTCCTCTATCTGTTAGAGGAGCCTTTCACCGTTTATGAAGCAACCGAGTTGGTTAATCTGATCAATCCTGGACGCCCCATCGTTAGCAATAACTTCCTCGTAAAATTCGGAGAATTCGTGGAAGAAGTGGGTGTCAAGCGGGTACCTAAGAAAAAACCACGCAAGACCTACCGCTTAAAACAGTAGATCGAGCGGGGTTCATTCCGGAAATCTCTCCAGTTACTATTAGTAGCTGGAGGGCTTTTTTTGTTCTAGCAAGAAATATTTTAAAAATATGTCAAAAATAGTTGACATGTTATTTTTGGAATACTATAGTCAATTATACCGAAAAGAGTCTATAAACGTTGGTACAAAGGGAGTTTAAGCCTCTCTCTTTTTATTTTGTGGATTTTTTTAAGAACTTTTTATTTTTTCAAGAGCGGTTTCGTAGAAAGAGACTGCTCTTTTTGGATTCTTGCTGATATAGTCGTCTTAACTTTTTTACCTGTAGTGCAATCTATACCAAAATAGATACTAGAGCGTTAAACAGCTGTTCCGTCTTTTTTTGTGTGTTGTGTAATTTTCATGGTTTTAACCCCTTTTCCATCAGCAGGCAAGCAATTAGAAAAGATTTTGAGCTTATACCATGCGAGGAGCTACGAGATCTCCTTACTTTACCGATATAATTGACCTTTTCATAAAGAAGAGTTATTTAAGATAGATTAATAGACTTTAATAAAATGCTATTTTATATGTCGAATGAGAATATTAATCTATAGACCACTATAAACCACTATAAACTGCTATAAACTGCTATAAACTGCTATAAACTGCTATAAACTGCTATAAACCACTATAAACTGCTATAAACCACTATAAACTGCTATAAACCACTATAAACTGCTATAAACTGCTATAAACTGCTATAAACTATTTATCCTTTAAAGTATAGTATTGTGTCGTATCTCTTCTACCGCTACCATGCCACTCTAGAATATCTAGATCCTCCGTTAGTCTCTTTAAAATTTTAAGAGTATATGGTCTACTTTTTTGTATTAATTCCATAACTTCAGAAGTAGTGATTTTAGTGTCACGGTAAGCCAGTGTGACTACTTGCTTTTCAAGGGAATTTAGAGAGGAGAAGAGTTCAGGGGTTAGTTTTTGGCGTAATCTATCTGAAATACGTAGTTGTCGATTCAAAATGTTATTTTCTAACATAAGCAACACGCTGGAATTATTAGGTTCAGAATATTTTGGTTCATTTAAAAAGAAACTTTCCATTTCACTATAGATACGCTTTACTCCTTCATTCATTTCTTTTACCCAACCAAATTCAGATAGAATTCGTGCTATTTTTGGATTCCTAGAAAATCGTTCATTGAGTATATTTTGGATGGTAACTATATTTGGAAGTACACCAGGGCTCTTTATTTCTAAGCGATCATCAAAAAGTGTTACGGTAATATGTTGTCCGCGAATTGAGTAATTTCTATGGGTAACAGCGTTTACAACTCCTTCAAACCAAGCAAATTCAGGATATTCAGGCATTACTTGAAACCTTCCGTCTTCAACTAGGTATTGAAAATCTCTGAGCTGACTTTTTACAAAATCACGGCTTTCTGTAATAATTTTAGGAATAGCTCCATCAAATGTTTGCTCTTTGACAACATTAAAATCTTGTCCTGTTTTAGCATAAGTATCGTTATATTTAATAACTCTTAGACGAGCTTGTGGGAGAAATGCTGATGGATTGTTACCAAATAGAAGAATAGCTGCATTCGTTAATTTACCATCTCTAAGAAGTCCACGGCTTCTTAAGACTTGTTCGATAGAAATATCAGGTAAACCGATTTTGTCTTTATAACTTTGGATTAATTCACTATCTATATCATCAGTCGTTGCTCCTTCAACTATCTCATCTTCAAAATATCGTTGTCCTTTGTCATAAGTAAGTTGAAGTCGTTGTTCATGGCTTAGGGGAACTGACCTATCTCCTTGTCTTAGAAATGTCTCATCATTTGTAGAGATAATAACACGATCAACCGAAGGATTTACTGAAATCAAAAGAACACAATCTTCCTTACCACTTGAATTTATAACCGAAATGATTTTATCCGAAAATGATATAGGAGTTTGTTTAAGTTGGTATGGGATGCTTTGGAAGTCTTCAATGGGTTTTGCACGAGGGCCAGAGAATCCTGTTACTTCCCCATCGTCTTCAATTCCAATAACAAGGTGTCCGCCTTCAGCATTTGCAAACGCAATGAGGTGCCTCAGAATATCTTTTGGTTGAATACGAGCACTTTTCCGATCAAAGTATTGTCCTTCAGGTGTAGATTTTAAATAGTCGATATCAAATATTTTTTCCATTTGTTTCCTTTCTGTTAATAGATCCTTTAAATTGCCCTTAATTTTGCGCATAGTAGCTGAAAATCAGGTTAATATTAGTGGAGATAGGTTGTATAAAGGGTTTAGATAATCTTCTCACATACCATTGTAGCCTGGATACGGTCACCACCGCCTAGTCCTTTGCTCCACCATTGGCGGTGGTGACTGAATGTAGGTGATAGCCTTTTGAAGCTTGTTTATTGAAAACATCCTCTAATTCTGTAAGGTTTCCTGATCCAGTACTGAAAAAACTTTTCTTTCAAAGTTACTTGAAGGACAACGTAGTGTAGTACATTTACTCCAGATGCAGTAGAAAAGCTACCTTCTTGTTTTACAGTGTCAAAAAATCCTATAGGAGTTACCTCTTCTTAGTTATTATCTTTTTTAATAAAGATTTAGTTTTAGCTTGTGGTAATGTGTCAATGAGTTCTAGTACTAGATGTTTACTGTCGTTATCTAAAATGAGATATTTATAAACTAGATCGGAAATTTCCGTTTCTTTTAGTTCATCAAAATCTAGTAATGCATCAAATAATCGTATAAAAAAGTCGTTTTCACCAATACCTGATACAAGAGCATCGTAAGCAGGATTTCCGTGAGAATCAGTTCCGTATTTTTGATTTATACGTTGTTTTATAAGTGCAATCTTTTCAATAGTTTTTTTATTAAATTTATTCTGTTCAGTTGATTTACCTAGTTTTTTCAAGATCTTCCTCAGCATTTAGGCGTTTGATTAAATCATTACGATATTTTTCAAACTCTGCCCCACTATTAAAGGTCATAACTTCATCACCATAACCTAATAAGGAGGAAATACTAACCAAAAAAAAATCAGCTAAAATCTGAGCTTTTTCTGGTTTGATAGTATGTTTATTGTTTTCCCCGTTAGATATCAACCATTTGTATATTGGTTTCTCATTTTCTTTTAGTCGTTTATTTATAATTTCGGCTAGTTAATCTTGAGTTATTCCTTACTCAGTTCTTAAAACTTTTAATCTATTTTTAATTGTTAACATTTTACCACCTCGGTTAAATTATAACCGCTAAAAAAACTTCTGTAAAGTTTTTTTATTATGTGACTTTCAGTCCGTCTCGCTCCATTAGGTGCGAGACAAAAAAACTCCAAACGCGATACAATTAAGGTGTTCAAGCCAATTGTAAAGCGAAAGGAGAAAAATATGGCTCAAAAAGCACATAGTTTATCACACACAAAATGGATGTGTAAATATCACATTGTGTTCACCCCTAAGTATAGACGAAAAGTGATCTATAATCAATATCGAAGTAGTTTGGGAGAAATATTCCATAGATTATGTAGTTATAAAGGTGTTGAGCTTATCGAAGGCCATTTAATGCCAGATCATGTTCATATGTTAGTAAGCATTCCACCTAGAATTAGTGTTGCAAGTTTCATGGGATATTTAAAAGGTAAAAGTGCTCTAATGATGTTCGATAAACACGCCAATCTGAAATATAAGTTTGGGAATCGACATTTTTGGAAAGAGGGATATTATGTGAGTACAGTTGGCCTCAATGAAGCCACAATAAAGAGAGACATTCAGGAACAAAAGCGAAAAGATATTGCTTTAGATAAGTTGAGTGTAAAAGAATATGAAGATCCCTTTAGGGATAGTGGCAAGTAGTACATATGCCTTTTTGAGAGGCTTGTGACGAGTCAAATACAATAAGGCTTGAACAAAGTGAAAGCCAGCGTCTTTAGGCGCTGGCTAGTTATCTAGGCTTATAGCCCTGATACAAAACACCCGTTTGGCGGGAGGTCATGATTTTTCCTGCTCCACTTGTGTGCAAAGTGGTATAATAAAAATAATTGAAATCAAAAGAGACAAAACTATGGAAGAAAAAATAATTTTACCACAAAATACACGACTGATGGGGGCTCTGCTTGGTTTTATCGGAGGAAGCCTCGATGTCTTTTGCCACATGCACTACCGGAGTTTGGTCGCGACCCAAACGGGGAACCTCCTGCTTCTCATCGCTGATTGGCACGATCCCCGTGTCGAAAATACCATCATGCGTTTTTCATCTATTCTATTTTTCTCGATCGGCTTTCTGGTTGCCCTCCATATCAAAGAATATCGCAAGACAGCCTTTTGGCGAACCAAGATGTTGATTCCTTTGTTTGTGGTGACACTCCTGATTCCCTTGGTGTCTGTCATACCACCTGTAGAAGTTCCCTTTATTGCTTTTGGGACAGGGATGATGATGTTGACCTTTACAGGGAGCCTCATCGAAAATCACCCTTATGTGATCTTTATGACTTCCGGCAATTATCGCAAGATGCTGACGGCCTTGTATCGAATCACTCGAGGAAAGGGAGATTTGGACGAGTATCGGCGTCAGGCCATGAATTACGGGATTGTTGTTGGAAGCTTTGTTGCGGGAGCGATTAGCGTGGCCATCCTCATGCATTTCATTCACCAATGGTCCATCTGGTTGATCACAGCCAACCTCTTTTTGATCATGACCTATTACACCGCCAGAGTCAAACAACTCGGCCTGCAAACAGACAATCTATAAAAAGAGGCTGGGACAAAAGTCCTAGCCTCTCAATTATTTTTGGATTGTCGAGCAAGACGCAGTGGTTGAGTGGGCTCTACTACGCTGATTTCATCAGCTTTTACAGCCCTACTCAACTGTGCGGAGGTGGGACGACGAAATCGAATTCTAACGAATCACCGATTTTTGTCCCACTCTCGCTTTTTGTGTTTCTATGCTTTTAATTGTAAGAGTTCTTCAATCTCAGCCAGAGTGCTAGCTTGGGAGATGGCGCCGCGGAGTTTGGCTGCGCCAGAAGTCCCACGGAGGTAGTGAGGGGCGAGGCCACGGAATTCACGAACGGCAATGTGCTCACCTTTGAGATCGATCAAGCGTTTCAAGTGTTCGTAAGCAATCTTCATTTTGTCTTCAAAAGTCAAATCAGGCAGGATTTCTCCTGTTTCAAAGTAGTGGTTGATTTGGTTGAAGAGATAAGGATTACCCATAGCAGCGCGACCGATCATGACCGCATCAGCACCGACTTCTTCGATTCGTTGTTTGGCATCTTGAACTGTACGGATATCTCCGTTTGCGATAAATGGAATCTTGGTCAGAGCTTGTGCAACCTTGTGAAGGGTCTCAAGATCCGCATGCCCCGTATACATTTGCTCCCGAGTTCGCCCATGCATGGCAAGGGCAGAGACACCTGCGGCTTCAGCAGCGAGGGCGTTCTCAACTGCTAGGGAAGGATCCGACCAACCCGTCCGCATTTTAACAGTGAGGGGGATATCAAGGACAGATTGAACCTTATTGATGATGGAGTAGATCTTATCTGGGTCCTTGAGCCACATGGCACCCGCTTCGTTTTTTACGATTTTATTGACGGGGCAACCCATGTTGATATCCACGATATCAGTCTTGGTATTTTCTTGGATAAATTCAGCTGCGCGTGCGAGGCTATCTTCGTCACTTCCAAAGAGTTGGATCGATACAGGATTTTCTCCTTCATCGATATGGAGCATGTGAAGCGTCTTTTCATTGTTGTACTGGATTCCCTTGTCAGAGACCATTTCCATCACAACGAGTCCCGCCCCTAGTTCTTTGGCAATGGTCCGGAAAGCTGAGTTGGTCACTCCGGCCATTGGGCTAGGACAGTACGGTTAGGGATTTCGACATCCCCGATCATAAATGGCGTATTAAGATTTGTCACGAATGAGTTCCTCCAAGTCATTTTCGTCAAAGTGGTAGTGTGTTTGGCAGAATTGGCAGGTAATCTCTGCACCGTGATCTTCATCTTTCATCTCTTTCAGATCACTAGCTGGCAGACTTGCTAAAGCGTTCAAGAAACGCTCACGGCTGCAGTCGCACTGGAAGCGAAGTTCTTCTTCAGAGAGGCGTTTGAAAGGTTCATCCCCATAGATAGCGGCAAGAAGAGCTTCAATATGGTCTTCGGACTCCAACAGTGTGGAGATGGCAGGCATTTCTTGGATGCGTTTTTCAAAGCGCGCGATTTCTTCTTCCTTGGCATTTGGCAAGACCTGGAGCAAGAAACCACCAGCCACCTTGACCTTGTCTTCGTCATCCAAAAGGACATTGAGTCCAACTGCAGAAGGTGTTTGTTGGCTTTCCGTCAGATAAAAGGCCAGGTCTTCTCCGATTTCACCGGTCACAAGAGGGGTCATGGAGTTATAAGGATTTCCCGTACCATAGTCAGTAATGACCAGGAATTCTCCGTTTCCGACAAATGGTCCCACCAGGACTTCACCAGTTGCCGTCTTCTTAATATCCACTCCAGGATTTGCACGTAGCCTTTAACATTTCCCTTGGTATCTGCCACGGTGATGATGGCTCCGAGTGAGCTAGTCCCAAGGACTTTGACCGTAATTTTAGTATCTCCTTTCTCGTTTGCTGCCAAGATTTGACTGGCAATGAGGGTGCGGCCAAGTGCGACCGTGGAGCTAGCTTGTGTATGATGTTTTTCTTGGGCTGTTCGTACGGTTTCTGTACTGTCTAGTACATAAGCACGAAAAGCACCACTTTCTGAGATAGTTTTAATAATTTTGTCCATACCTACTATTTTAGCACAAATCAAGCAAAGTGGGGACAAGGAGAATTCTGAAAATCAGTCGTTTCAGAAGAAGGACGAGAAGAAAAGAAAATTCCGAACGTTATTTCTAGAAAGAAGCAATTTCCAAGTAAAAGACGAGTTTCATAGAGAAGTTGGTTTAAAAAGAAAGGAGAAAAATAAACGATAGCCGAGTGGATCTTGAAAAAACATTAAAAATTGCTTATAATAGAGTGTAAGACAAACTTGCAGGTGAGACTCCTGCCCTTAGTTTGAAGAAAGGCATAGATAGGCAACTATCTATGGTATATGAAAAAGAATTATGACATCAGTTGTTGTAGTAGGAACCCAATGGGGTGATGAAGGAAAAGGGAAGATTACAGACTTCCTATCAGCCAATGCAGAAGTCATTGCTCGCTATCAAGGTGGGGACAATGCCGGGCACACCATCGTAATCGACGGCAAAAAGTTCAAGTTGCACTTGATTCCTTCTGGTATCTTCTTCCCTGAAAAGATCTCTGTCATCGGAAACGGCGTGGTGGTCAACCCTAAATCATTGGTCAAAGAGTTGGCTTATCTTCATGAAGAAGGTGTGACAACGGACAGTTTGCGCATTTCAGACCGTGCCCATGTCATCCTTCCTTACCATATCGAATTGGACCGTCTCCAAGAAGAGTCTAAAGGCGACAACAAAATCGGAACGACCATCAAAGGGATTGGACCAGCCTACATGGACAAGGCTGCGCGTGTGGGAATCCGGATCGCGGACCTTTTGGACCGCGACGTCTTTGCGGAACGTCTTCGTATCAACTTGGAAGAAAAGAACCGTCAATTTACCAAACTCTATGATGCAGAGGCTCTGTCATTTGACGATATCTTCGAAGAATACTATGAATATGGTCAACAAATCAAGCAATATGTAACCGATACTTCTGTTATCTTGAACGATGCTTTGGATAACGGCAAGCGCGTGCTCTTTGAAGGAGCCCAAGGGGTTATGTTGGATATCGACCAAGGAACCTATCCATTTGTAACCTCTTCAAACCCAGTCGCAGGTGGGGTGACCATCGGATCAGGTGTCGGCCCAAGCAAGATCGACAAGGTTGTCGGTGTATGTAAAGCCTACACTAGCCGTGTTGGTGATGGCCCATTCCCTACGGAACTCTTCGATGAAGTGGGTGATCGGATCCGTGAAGTCGGCCATGAGTATGGGACAACAACCGGTCGTCCTCGTCGTGTTGGTTGGTTTGACTCAGTTGTCATGCGCCATAGCCGTCGCGTGTCAGGAATTACCAACCTTAGCTTGAACTCGATCGACGTTCTGTCCGGCTTGGATACAGTGAAAATCTGTGTAGCCTACGACTTGGATGGGGAACGCATCGACCACTACCCAGCAAGCTTGGAGCAACTCAAACGTTGCAAACCAATCTATGAAGAATTACCAGGCTGGTCAGAAGACATCACAGGTGTCCGCCACTTGGATGAGCTTCCAGAAAATGCCCGCAACTATGTCCGCCGTGTCGGTGAATTAGTTGGTGTGCGCATTTCAACCTTCTCAGTCGGACCAGATCGTGACCAAACCAATATCCTTGAAAGTGTGTGGTCTAGTTTATAAGCAAATGAAGATAAGAGAGTGGGACAGAAATCGGTCATTCGTTAGAATTCGATTTCATCGTCCCACCTCCGCACAGTTGAGTAGGGCTGTAAAAGCTGATGAAATCAGCGTAGTAGAGCCCACTCAACCACTGCGTCTTGCTCGACAATCCAAGACAATTGAGAGGCTAGGACTTTTGTCCCAGCCTCTTTTTGAAAGCAGAAAGAGGAAAAAATGTATCAAACGATTTTATTTGACCTAGACGGCACCTTGACCAATTCAGAACTAGGGATTACCAACTCGGTGGCCTATGCCTTAGGAAAATATGGGATTCAAGTGCCAGACAAGAAAGCATTGAGAGTTTTCATCGGTCCGCCCTTGCAGGAGTCTTTTGAGCGCTTTTATGGATTTTCTAAGGAAGAATGTTTAAAGGCCATTGACTACTATCATGAGTATTTTTCCGAAAAAGGCCTTTATGAAAATGAGGTCTATCTAGGCGTTCCTGACTTGCTGGCTTCTCTCAAGCAGGCTGGCAAACAGTTGATTGTAGCTACGTCAAAGCCTGAAGAATTTTCCATTCAAATTCTCAAACACTTTGGTTTGTATGATTATTTTGACTTTGTCGCTGGTGCGACCATGGATAGAAAACGTAGTAAAAAAAGCGATGTTATCCAGTATGCCTTGGAGCAAAATGGGATTACAGATTTGGCGCATACCATCATGATTGGAGACAGGGAGCACGATGTGCTTGGCGCTCAAGCGCAAAAGCTTGATTCTATCGGTGTCCTTTATGGCTTTGGAAGCAGGGAAGAATTGGAAGAAGCCGGCGCCACCTATATTGCTCAAGAAGTTGGCGAAATTGCAGCTTTTATAGGATAACCTTTTCCAAAATATTAAAAGTTTGAACTTTTCTAATCTGCTGAATATTGCTTTATTTAATATTTCTATCGGTGTATACTTACTGTAGGTTAAGTCACACAGATTAAGAGGTGATAATATGAATTTGTCACGATATATATTAAAATATAGTACTGATGATGGTACGTTGTATTTTAATACTAAAACCAATCATTCATTTTTTCTTACGAATGAATTGAATAGAGTAGTCGACAGCAATGATGTGATTAGGAAAGAGTTTCATGCTTATCTTGATAAAAATAAATATTTAAGTGAGGGTGAGTATGAGGTCGAAAAGTATCTATCTAAAATAAGCGATACAGATGCTGAATTATTGGAACTAACAATTTTGACACATGGAGATTGTAATTTTCGGTGTAAGTATTGTTATGAAAAATTTGAAAATATTGCTATGTCAACAGAGACAGAAGATGCCATTGTCCAATTTTTGAAAGAAAAACTTCAGTCCGGGAAGTATAAGTATTTGTCAGTAGGCTGGTTTGGAGGAGAACCACTGTTGGGATATAAAACTATCAAGCGGTTGTCTCCTGTTTTTATAGATTTATGTGAGAAATATCAGATTCATTATCAAAGTGCAATCACTACGAATGGTTATTTATTGACTAAGAATAAGTTTCGATATTTGAATGAAAAATTTAAAGTGACTAGTTACCAGATAACTTTGGATGGAGATGAAGAAAGTCATAATAATCAGAGAGTATTGCAAAACGGTGGGTTGTCGTATAATCGTATATTCGATAATTTGAAAGCAATGCAAGAAAGTAAATTTGATTTTATTTGTGTGATTCGCTTTAATGTAAGTAAAGATAACTATCAAAATGTTAAAGAGTTTTTAACACATGATGGTATCTATTTCAAAGATGATTCCAGATTTAAGATTTCTTATCATAATATTGGAAATTGGGGCAAAGGAGATAGAGATATAAATTACTGCGTTACTTTACTGGATAAAGATGCAAGTTTTGAATTATCTAAGTTAGCTGTAACTTCAGGATATCATATCTCTTCCCCAGAAGTTGTAGTGAATAATAATTATACCTGCTATTCTAATCGAAAAAATCATTTTATGTTTAATGTAAGAGGAATTGTTCAATCATGTACAGTTGCTTTATATGAACCTCAAAATATTTTCGGTAACATTAATAAAGGTTTTGTGAATTACAGTAAACTGAATGATTGGGTTATTCGGCTTGATGCAAGTTGCAAAGAGTGCCCATTTGTTTTAATCTGTAAATCTGGCTATTGTCCGATGGCCAAGCGAATTACGAAGACAAATTCACGCTATCTATGTAAAAGTGTGAAGGAAAAAATTCGTAAAAATTTAGCACTTTTCGCTTTGTCAAAATCTTATAATGACATTTTAGATGTGGACTAGAAAGGAAGATATCATGAAGGTTAAAGTGAATAACAAATTCGATGACAAAATGAATGCTAAACCTAGAGTACTTAACTATAATTGTGATTGTAAATAATCACGATTTTAAATAAATTAGAGAAGAGGATTGTGCTAGCCCTCTATTTTGATGGATGATAATTATGAGAAATATTTATAAGTACATTGATAAGAAGTATCTTTTTCCTATTTTTTTAGGGCGTATTGTGAATAGTGGTTTGGTGTTGGCACAACCTCTGATTTTAACGAAGGCCTTGAAGTTAGATCAAGACGGCCTTTCTTATGGAAAAATTCTCAATTTTGTTTTATTTGGTTTGTCTGTCTATCTTGTTATTTATAGTCTGATGCTGTTTTCAAACTATTCGCACAATATATTCCGAAGAGAAATCAACAAAAGTGTCCGTGCCCTTTTATTTAAGAAAGTCATATTGAATCCTAAATTTTCCAATGATGAAAAAGTTAGTCTGCTAACTCAAGATATGGAATATGTGGGCGATAATTATTTGGAAAATATAAATGTTATGGTGAGTTGAGGGATTTGTCGCCCTTGTTACAGCCATTTATATTGTTTCACAAAATTTTCTCTTAGGACTTATTTTTTTGTCATTTTTTTACGATTATGAGACCTATTCCTCAGTTCATCATGAATCGTCGTTTACAAGATTCGGGAGACAGCTGGTCCAAGCTTAGAACGAAATTACATGGGCTTGTCTCGGATAGTATGCAAGGCAGCCAAACCTTACGGATTAATCAGGCCATGAGGCTGAATGAAGAGCGCGTGAATGATTTAAACGGAGAATATCAAAAAGCCATCCAAAGATTTTTGTTTCACACATAATATTATTTTTTTCTTTAATGGATTTATGGTCTTTTTTAGTCAGGTTGTTCCTCTTGCTTTAGGCTTTTATTTGAGTTTACAGGGAAATTCTATTTCTATTACAAGCCTCATCTCTATGTATGTTGCTGCGGGGATGCTGGTAGAACCGATCCAAACTCTGATGTACAGTGCAGCCAATCTCCAAGGTGCCTTGCCGACTGCGAACCGCCTGTTTAAGATTATCGAGGAAGAACCTGATTTCGAAGAGACAAAGGATCAATTTGTTGAAAATCTCGAATCGTTGCGCTTAAATCATATTTCAAAAAAAGTTTTTGCTGAACGTCAGCTTTTTTCTGATTTGACGGCGACGATTTCAGTAGGTCAGAAGGTCTTAATCAAAGGACCGAGCGGGTCTGGAAAGACGACTCTTTTTCGCTTGATTTTAGGAGAAGAAGTATGTGATGAGGGTGACATTTTCGTTCAGTATGATGGAAATCAAATAACGAGTCATTTCCAAGGGAATATCGGTTTAATTAGCCAGCATCCCTTCCTGTTTAACGATACTATCCGCTATAATCTAACTTTTTGGTCAGCCTTTTTCAGGACCATGAATTATTGGAGGTATTGGACCGAGTTGGCTTAATAGATGAATTTCAGGATATTTTGAATGTAGAAATTCATAATAATGGTGAAAACATTTCAGGAGGTCAGCGTGTCAGATTAGAGTTGGCTCGTTTTCTCTTACGCGAGAAGGATATTTTTATTAGCGGACGAAGTGACATCAGCTTTGGACGAAAAAAATAGTCGTCTGGTTAGAGACCTAATCTTTTCTTTGCCGATCACGGTACTAGAAATAGCCCATCATATTGATGAAGAAGAGCGCTATGACCAAATCCTTGAGTTACGTAAAGGATGAGCGATGCCACAATAGTTGGTTCTGCGACAAAGCGGATAGTAATAAGCCAGCAATTTGTCAGATATTTTTGAGATTCTAAGTGGTGATATTTCCAAAATCATCAATACTCAGAGAACTTAAGCTTTATTTAAGATAGGCCAGCTATACTAGAAGCATAAACAAAGACCTCCTAACTTTGTTTAAACCTCCTAAACTTTTTCATAATAATCTCCCATAAGAGTCGCCCAATCAGCGGCTTTTTTTGTGAGTCGTAAAGTCGCCTATGGTATAATGAACAAAGAAACTAAAAGGAAGAAGGAAGAGATGGACTACACGATAGAGGAAAAAGCGATGTTTATGAGGGAAGCCCTGAAGGAGGCGGAGATTGCCCTCGCCAATGATGAAATACCGATTGGCTGTGTCTTGGTCAAGGATGGTCAGATTATCGGGCGTGGACATAATGCGCGTGAGGAGCTGCAGCGGGCGGTCATGCATGCGGAAATCATGGCGATCGAGGAGGCCAATCAGCGTGAAAATAGCTGGCGCCTGCTGGATACGACGCTTTTTGTCACGATTGAGCCCTGTGTCATGTGTAGTGGTGCCATTGGTCTAGCTCGGATTCCCCAGGTGATTTACGGGGCGACCAATCAGAAGTTCGGTGGAGCAGGTAGTCTCTACGACATTTTGGCAGATGAACGCCTCAATCACCGAGTCGAAGTAGAAACAGGAATCTTGGAAGCAGAATGTGCAGCCATCATGCAGACCTTCTTCCGCCAAGGTCGAGAACGAAAAAAACAAGCCAAACTCGCAGCCAAGGCCGAAACACAAGAATAAAAACCGGACCTTTGCAAATCGAACAAATTATGATATAATACCTATCGGAGCAACAGTTCTGCGTGAAGCGGGTCAGGGGAGGAATCCAGCAGCCCTAAGCGAAGTGAACTGTGTGCTCTTTTTCTATAGCTCTTAGTGAGGTAAGCCTGTAAGGCGCAACCGAACTTAGAGATATTGATCCTGAGGAGCGAAGCGACGTGAGGGCTATAGCGTAACATGAAATTAGCCTATAAGGCGCAACCGAGCTTAGAGATATTGATCCTGAGGAGCGAAGCGACGTGAGGGCTATAGCGTAACATGAAATTAGCCTGTAAGGCGCAACCGAGTTTAGAGATATTGATCCTGAGGAGCGAAGCGACGTGAGGGCTATAGCGTAAAATGAAAAAAGCCTGTAAGGCGTAACCGAACTTAGAGATATTGATCCTGAGGAGTGAAGCGACGTGAGGGCTATCACTTACCAGAGTCATGTTTATATTCAAAGAATAAAAGAGAAAAAAATAGAGTTTCGTGAGAAGCTTCTTTTTTTGGATTTTCTAGTCAAAAATAGTGCAAATATGCAAACGATTGCTATTGCGTCGTTGCTTGATTTGTGAAAATAATAAAATTAGCAAATGAAAACGTTTTATAGGATGGTTTCCCTTGATTAAATCCCTGTAAAGCGATATCATAGAGGAGAAGAAATATTGGAGGAATAACATGTCTCATATTAAATTTGACTACTCAAAAGTTTTGGGTAAATTTGTTGCCCCGCACGAAGTGGAATATATGCAACCACAAGTGACTGCAGCTGATGAATTGATCCGTAAAGGAACAGGTGCTGGTAGTGACTTCCTAGGTTGGTTGGACCTTCCTGAAAATTATGACCGTGAAGAATTTGACCGCATCTTGAAAGCTGCTGAACAAATCAAATCAGACAGCGATGTTTTTGGTCGTGATCGGTATCGGTGGATCATACCTTGGAGCGAAAAGTCGCCATTGACTTCTTGAACCACCACTTTGCAAACTTGCAAACAAAAGAAGAACGCAAAGCGCCACAAATCCTTTATGCTGGAAACTCCATCTCATCTACTTACCTTGCTGACTTGGTAGAGTATGTTTCAGATAAAGATTTCTCAGTCAACGTGATTTCTAAATCAGGTACAACAACTGAACCAGCGATCGCTTTCCGTGTCTTCAAAGAACTCTTGGTGAAGAAATATGGTCAAGAAGAAGCCAACAAACGGATCTACGCAACAACTGACCGTGCCAAAGGTGCTGTAAAAGTAGAAGCAGATGCCAATGGTTGGGAAACATTTGTAGTTCCAGATGATATCGGTGGACGCTTCTCAGTCTTGACACCAGTTGGATTGCTTCCAATTCTGTCGCATCAGGTGCTGATATCAAAGCCCTTATGGAAGGTGCGAATGCGACCCGTAAAGAATACACTTCAGACAAACTTTCTGAAAACGAAGCTTACCAATACGCAGCTGTTCGTAACATCCTTTACCGTAAAGGATATGCAACTGAAATCTTGGTTAACTACGAACCATCTCTTCAATACTTCTCAGAATGGTGGAAACAATTGGCTGGTGAGTCAGAAGGAAAAGACCAAAAAGGTATTTACCCAACTTCAGCAAACTTCTCAACAGACTTGCACTCATTAGGTCAATTTATCCAAGAAGGAACTCGTATCATGTTTGAAACAGTTGTCCGTGTGGATAAACCACGTAAGAACGTGATCATCCCTACATTGGAAGAAGACCTTGATGGACTTGGTTACCTCCAAGGAAAGACGTTGACTTTGTAAACAAAAAAGCAACTGACGGTGTTCTTCTTGCCCACACAGACGGTGACGTGCCAAACATGTACGTAACTCTTCCTGAGCAAGATGCCTTCACTCTTGGTTATGCCATCTACTTCTTTGAATTGGCCATCGCCCTTTCAGGTTACTTGAACGCGATCAACCCATTTGACCAACCAGGTGTTGAAGCCTACAAGAAAAATATGTTTGCCCTTCTTGGTAAACCAGGATTTGAAGAACTTGGAGCAGAACTCAACGCTCGTCTTTAACCAATAGACAAAACGATCTCGTAAGAGGTCGTTTTTTTACTTGCTAAACAAATTTATATTTTTGTCCCTTAGAATCAATTATAAAAATACGATCTAGTTATATTTCTCGATCATACGGTAATCTAATTGCAATTGTCGCCTTTCGCAAGAAATTTTAAGATCAGTGTCTAAAAGGTCGGATATCTCTCCGATCTTTTTTAGTCTATCAAGACAGGAGTTGGTCCCTGCTTGGTTTTATGTTATAGTAGAAGAGAAGAATAAAAAGGAGAATTCAAAATGTCAGAGAAAGATCAAGAACCATTGATGAAACAGACTCCCTTAGAGGGTGCGCCTCAATTTGATGTGGCTGCGCCGGCATTTGTCCAAAAAGAAGAAGTCAAAGACTTGGAAGTTCCAGAAGTTAGTGGCATTTCAGCGACGGAGACGAAAGCAATGGAAGAAGAGGCAAAAGAGCCAGTTATTTCAGAAACGGTGGAGCTTCCAAAGGTGGATGAAGCAACTGTTGGAGAACATTCGGATGTAGTTGCTGCTCCCCAACCGACTCCTCCATTCCAGCCTGCACCTCAAGCTCCTCAAAACATGGCAGCTGAACCAATTGGTCCGCAAACAGTGCCTGTTCCTGAGACACCTATTCCACAAGCTCCTCTTTCTCCTGTTGGAAGACCGATGGATACTGCAGACAAGAAGGCGATTCGTTTTGCCCTTGGGATTTTAGTTGGGCTTCTTATCGGTGGAGTCAGTGGCTATTTGATTGGTCATGCCAGCCCTAGCACGTCACCATCTAGAAAGCACACTTCTTGGTCAGGCAACCAGTCTGGTTCTTCATCCAATATTGATTTGGACCAGTTGACCGCAGAAGATGCGGAAGCCGATTTAGCTGGGAGCAGTCTGATATCGAGCAACTTCAATTTTTGACTGGAAAGGATGATGGGGAGAGTCCTGAGGAAATGGTCGACGCTTATGGAAAGGCTAGTTCTGTTCAATTTGATAGTGGAGAATTGAAATTATTCTGGGATGATAACTCTTATAATAAAGAGGTCAAAGCGACCTACTCTAAGAAAGGAAAAGAATTTCAGCTTGTCAAATTTGAATTTAATCAATTTGGGAAAAATCTTACGGTTGAGGATAACTTCGCAGATGGGTTCAAGGTTGGAGATAGTGAGACCGGTGCTGGAGGGACCTCTTACAAAGAGCTTTTAAAAAAATACGGTGATGCAGTCAATCTGACGGTGAGTTCATCTGATGATTCAGACAAGATAGAATTGGTCATGGACTTCCAAAAGAAAAACGGGGACTATGTAGATTTGACCTTTATTCGCCAAGAAAATGGAGATTTCCTCTTGAGTAGTAAAGACAGCTACTAAATCAATGAATAAAAGAAAGAGGCAAGCGCCTCTTTTTTGGGATAAGACGAGACAAATACGCTAATTTTCTATACAATAGAAGGAGTTTGAATAGAAAGAGCATTAAGGATGGAAGAAATGAAACAGTGGATAGAACATCATAAGCGGATCCTCCAAAAAGCTGCAGGGGCTTTGCTAGCTTTTGTCGTTGGGGCTTGCTTGGTGTTTATGATTCATCCGGTTAAAACCTTACCAAAAGACCGTTTGCTGAGCCTATCTCGAATGCAAGAAGCAAGCCAACAATTTGTCGCTCCTTCTTCAAAAGAGCCGGCTCTAGAAGACTTGTTGTCATTAGAGCTTGCAAGGGGAGAAGGAAAGGTACAAAAAAGTTGGGTGACTTTGTCTGCATTCGTCAAAAAATTTGGAAAAGCAGCGAGCTTTACACAAGAAGATACGAGTTTTGGAGCACAAGTCCAGTTAGGCTATGGGGCTTCTGTGAAGGGGCTCTATCCTTATACCATAGAATTTCAAAAGCAGGATGATGATTTTTATTTGAGCTCGATTCAAGGATTTGCACCAAAGTCGTCTCACTATCAGAGCAAAAAGGACTTAAAACAGGCAGATTTTACAGGCTATCAGACTCTAGATGGGAAAAAGGAAAAGGGAACGGCAGTAGAAGAAGTCTTGAAAAAATCAGGTCTTCCCAATTCTCTTAGTTTGACCTCTGTAAAGGACAAGCAAGTTTTAGCCTTGTCTTATCAGGTGACAGATGGATTGGTCTCTTTGACCTTTGAACGCGACCAGAGTGGTCAGTATCGTTTGACGAAGAAGGGGTGAAGCACATGATCGAGTGGATGAAAAAAAATCGAAAAGAACTCTTGCTGCCGTTTTTGTGTTTTGTTTTAGGGTTGTTACTTGCGATTGCAAGCATCCAGGTACAGGAGCAGGGAACCGATACCAAGGAGGACCAAACGCTTTCCCGTTTTCAACCAAAGGATTACAAGAATTTGGTAAGCAACGATCAAGAAATCAAGCATTTTCAATGGACCATCGAAGCTGTGGTGAATTTGAAAGTCCGTCTTAAGCAGAGTCAGCAACTAGGAACCCGCTTGGAAACAGTTGTGACTGAATGGGGAAAAGCACAAAAAGTTCGCTACACAAAGACAGCTCAAGGGGAACAAACCGTTCTTGTCTTGACTTATGCAGCTAAGCAAACCGATCAGGGGAAGAAAAGTGTGAACTTGTGGTTTGAAGAAGAGAAAGACCAGGGGTATCGCTTGACGATGGTGGATGCGACGAATTTGTTGGACGCAAAAGAGAAGACAAGCAGTGAGAAAGAAATCATTACTGAAAAAGAGCACAAAGGTGCAGAATTCGCCCAGCTTATTAAGAAACTAGGAAATCCTCAACGCTTAATCTGGGGGGAAGTGTCAGATGGCGGAATGGGGTATCGCGCGACTTACCAGCTACCAGGGCAGTCAGAAGTGGTAATGGAATTCAAGAAAAAAGGCAAGAAATTAGTGTTGGTATAAGAAGGGAGACATCATTGGACGATCAACGGACAGACATCAAGGCAACTTCTTCTCACCAGGGTGGGAGTCGCTTGATTTCAGAAGCTGACCTGGCTTCAATAGGGATGGACAATCATCAGGATACTAGAAGCCATTCAGATACGATGGAGTCTTCCCCTTCTTCCTCAAAAGAGGGGATTGGTTCGCTTTTGCGATTTTTTGGGTGGTTCGCCTTGTTAATGGCTTTTTTGTTTGTGCTTCAAAACGAAGTTAATAAAAGCTCTTCTTCATCTTCTTCGAGTGAGGGGATCAATGGTTTATCACGTGATGGTATCAGAACGGAATATCTGACCAGTGAAAATAGTTCTTATATCGCCTCAGCTAATGAATTTCAATTTCAGCCAACCTATGAAAAGGCTATGTCTCTCATTCCTAATTTTGCAGTGGAAGAAAAAAAGACCTCTTTTGGGACGGTAGATCCACAAGATGTCGTTGCAGCATTAGGTAAAGCAAGGAGTGGGGAAGCAACGTATAGTGGTAGCAGTTCTAGTCCCTTTTTGCTGACCTTAGATTATCAATCAAAGGATGCAGATGGGAAGGTTCTTCTTGAAAAAACAGGTGCCTTTTTACAGGATCTCTTTTAAGTTTGAAACACTTAAAAAGTGACCGATTTGCGAATAAGAATGGGAGCTTGACGAAGGACGATTTTGCCACTATCAAGGTCGGAATGCCTTATTTAGACCTACTCAATACGGTAGGGATTCCGGATGAAATATATGTATCTGGGCTTTTAGGTTACGGGGAAGCGCCTTCCTTTACCTATCGATTATCGGATTCTCAAACGGTTCAAATCCATTTTGATAGCCGGCAAACCATCAAGGATATCAAATCGAAAGAGGTAGCGACCACACCAGCTTCCTCTACATATACAGCACAGTAAAAAAATCAGCCGAAGCATTTTAAATAAAAGGAGAGGACAATGGGAAATAAAGACTGGTCGCATCTACGAAATGAGCACCAGAGTCGGTTTTCGAAAGGCCAGCCGAAAGAAGCACCCATAGAAAAAGGAAGTCCTGAGAAGCTAGAAGATACGCTCGCAAAAGAGCCAGAAGTGGTAGAAGTCCCTGCTTTTCAGGAAGAGGTGAAACAAGAAGAGGAACGAAAAGACGAACCAGCGATTAGTGTGAAGGAGGATTCTTATGATCCAAAGAAAGGCTCATTTGCTACACCTGAAGACGAATCAGCTCAGGTCGTTCTTGCTACACCACTAACAGAAGAAGCAAGGTCAGAAACACCAGCACAAGATACAATAGGGCAGTCTCCTTCAGCTGAGAAAAAAGTAGAGCACCAGGGTGGGAGCCGCTTGATTTCAGAAGCTGATCTGGCTTCAATAGGGGGAAGCAGGCATTCAGAACCAAGACAAACGGTACTAGACTCCCAATCGGATAGGACGAAAACCTACTCTCCTTCCTCTAATAGTGGAGGGTCTTCGCTAGCAGCCTTTTTTGGATTATTGGCCATGCTGGGATTATTTGCCTATCTGGCTTCAGGAGGTATCCATAGTGAGGAAGCTCCTTCTTCTACTACTAGTGAATATGGAAGCACTGGTCGGTCTTATGGAACCAGAAAGGAAACCTTGAAGAGTGGTACGAGTACCTTGATTGCACCGGAAGGTGAATTTCAGTTTCAAGTGACCTATGAGAAGGCGATTTCCCTGATTCCTGGTTTAAGTGAGGGGGATCAAGGCCGTACCTCTTCAACTTATCTGTCTCCGCAGGATGTGGTAGCTGTACTGGGCAAGGCTAGTGGTGGGGAAGAAACCTACCAAGAAGGTGGTGTCAGTCCTTTTATGACACAATTGGATTATCAGTCGGAAGGATCTCCTTCTTCCGTAACAGTTTTACTTTCAAATATTGTTGGTGACCGTTTATCTTCTCTTGATTTTGAGAACCTAAACAGTGAGCGATTAGCCAATAAAAATGGCAGTTTGAACAGAGAGGATTTTGCCAATATTAAAATAGGAACCAGCTATGCAGATCTTGTGAATACAGTCGGAATTCCTAGCCGTGTTTCTTGGTCGAGTATGATGAGTTCAGAGTCCTTCTTAATCTTTTACTATAAACTTTCTGATTCGCACTCAGTCATTATTCACTTTGGAAGCAATCGCACCATCAGTGAAATGACAGGCATGGAGGATTCGGCTACAACCACGTCGCCTTAGGTGTTCATCTCTTTGGGTTTGTGGTATAATATGGATACCTTTTAATTGAAATGAATGGAGAATCTTATGACAGCACAAAAAAATGTCTGCTCAAGAAATTATCGCTTTTATTGGAAATGCAGAAAAGAAAACAAATGTGAAAGTAACCTTTGAAGGGGAATTGGCAACAGCTGTTCCTGCTTCTGTCACCAAGCTTGGCAATGTTTTGTTCGGTGACTGGAAAGATATCGAGCCTCTACTTGCCAACTTGACAGAGAACAAGGATTATGTGGTAGAACAAGATGGCCGTAATTCAGCTGTTCCCTTGCTTGATAAGCGCTATCTAAATGCGCGTATCGAACCGGGTGCTATTATTCGTGACCAAGTGACCATCGAAGACAATGCTGTCGTGATGATGGGTGCTGTCATCAATATTGGTGCTGAAATCGGTGCAGGAACCATGATTGATATGGGGGCTATCCTTGGTGGTCGTGCAACAGTTGGTAAAAACAGCCACATCGGTGCAGGTGCCGTTCTTGCGGGTGTCATTGAGCCAGCTTCTGCTGAGCCTGTTCGGATTGGTGACAATGTCTTGGTCGGTGCCAATGCTGTTGTGATTGAAGGGGTTCAAGTAGGGAACGGTTCAGTCGTTGCCGCTGGAGCTATCGTTACTCAAGATGTCCCTGAAAATGTGGTCGTAGCTGGTGTCCCAGCTCGCATCATCAAGGAAATCGATGAAAAAACACAACAAAAAACAGCACTCGAAGACGCCTTGCGTAATTTGTAAGATAGGAATGGTAGAGGCCGCAAGGCCTCTATTCTAATAGAAAGAAGACGACTATGACATTGGATTTAATCAAAATCAGACGGGATTTGCACCAAATCCCTGAAATTGGCTTGGAAGAATTTGAAACCCAAGCCTACCTCTTAGAGCGAATCGCAGAGATCACAGCGGGCAAGGACTTTGTAGAGCAACGGACTTGGCGGACCGGGATCCTGGTTTATCTCCATGGGGCTGCACCTGAAAAAACGATCGGCTGGCGGACGGATATCGATGGCTTACCGATTGTGGAACAAACGGGCCTTGATTTTGCCTCTAAGCACGAAGGACGGATGCATGCTTGTGGTCATGATATGCACATGACGACAGCTCTTGGGCTTTTGGATCAACTGGTTCAAGTACAACCCAAAAATAACCTGCTCTTTCTCTTCCAACCAGCTGAAGAAAACGAAGCCGGTGGGATGCTCATGTATAAGGACAATGCTTTTGGAGACTGGCTCCCTGATGAATTTTATGGTCTGCATGTACGCCCTGATTTGAAGGTGGGGGACATTGCGACCAATACGGGTACCCTTTTTGCGGGTACCTGTGAAGTCAAGATTACCTTTACAGGTAAGGGAGGACATGCTGCCTTTCCACATGAGGCCAATGACGCTCTTGTAGCAGCCTCTTACTTCATTACCCAAGTCCAATCGGTCGTGAGTCGAAATGTCGATCCGATTGAAGGTGCTGTGGTGACCTTTGGTTCCATGCATGCAGGAACAACCAATAATGTGATTGCTGAGACAGCCTTCCTTCATGGGACCATTCGGACCTTGACCATGGAGATGAACCTCCTGACTCAAAAACGGGTCAAAGCCATTGCAGAAGGAGTAGCAGCTGCTTTTGATGTAAAATTGGACCTGGAACTCAAGCAAGGAGGTTACCTGCCTGTGGAAAACCAGCCAGAATTGGCCAAAGAACTCATGGACTTTTTCACAGCTGAGAAAGACGTGAACTTGATTGATATTCTGCCTGCGATGACAGGAGAAGACTTCGGCTTTCTCTTGAGTAAGGTCCCTGGGGTCATGTTCTGGTTGGGGATTGATACCCCTTATGCCCTGCACCATCCGAAGATGAGCCCAAATGAAGCAGCCCTTCCCTTTGCTGTGGAAAACATTGGTAAATTTTTGAAAATGAAGGCCAACCAATAAAGGATAGATTCAACTCCGTCTGGAGTTGGATTTTTTCTTTGTCGTATAAAAACTGTTCGGATCTTTCCTAAAAAATGATACAATAAAAGCTAGACAAAAGGAGTAGGCATGAAGAAAACACTACGAAATCAGACGATTGCAGCTATGAAAGCACTGCCGCAAACTGTGAAAACTCAAGCAGATGAACAGCTGACTCAGTGCCTCTTGGAGCTACCAGCTTTTCAGGAGGCAAAGACCCTTGCGACCTATCTGTCTTTTGACCATGAAGTTTCCACAGCTGGCTTGATCCAAGCTGCTCTTCAACTTGGAAAAACGCGTCTGTGTTCCCCGTACCTATCCACAAGGGCGGATGGAATTTGTGGAATACGATCCTGACATTTTTGGGAAAAGACACGCTTTGGTTTTGCTGGAGCCCAATGAAAAAGGAAAGCTTGTGGATAAGTCTGAGATTGATCTGATCCATGTACCAGGCTTGGTCTTCCAGTCAAAAGGCTACCGAATTGGCTATGGTGGTGGCTATTATGATCGTTATTTAGCAGATTTTGCTGGAAAAAAACGGTTAGTACGATTTATTCCATCCAGCAGAAGGAGTTCCAGCCAGCTGCTTTTGATCAGGCAGTTCAGGAGGTGCTAGTCTATGAAGTTACTCTTTGATCTTCGTTATCCTGTGACCAGCCTCTTGTTGCTCGTCACAACGGCAGTCTTTCTTTCCATGTTTATCCGATTTGGAAGTGACTACCAAACAGGTGCAGCTGTTTACTATAGCGGTGGTATTATTGGAGAGGTTGTGAAAGTCGATCCTAGCCAATTTTGGCGAATAGTGACAGCTACATTTGTTCATATCGGCCTAGAACATTTTGTACTCAATATGATCACCCTCTATTACTTGGGACGTTTGGCAGAAGATCTCTTTGGATCGAAGGCTTTCTTAGCTCTTTATCTCTTATCAGGCATGATGGGCAATGTCTTTGTCGCTATTTTTACGCCGGATGTGATTGCAGCAGGAGCTTCTACAGCCCTCTTTGGACTGTTTGGGACCATTGGTGCTCTGCGCTTTATTGTCCAAAGTCCCTATATTCGTCACTTGAGTCAGTCCTATACTAGCTTGATTGTCGTCAATTTGATCTTTAGCTTCATGCCAGGGATCAGTATGGCGGGGCACATCGGTGGATTAGTAGCTGGGCTGATGTTGGCTTATGTCTTTCCAGTAAGAGGGGAAGCTCGTTTTATGAACCGAACCTATCAGATTAGTGCAGCCCTATCTTATCTCTTGCTTTTACTATATTTCTTAGGTAAAATCTTGAATCTATTTTAAGAGAGAGTGGGACAGAAATCGGTAATTCGTTAGAATTCGATTTCGTCGTCCCACCTCCGCACAGTTGAGTAGGGCTGTAAAAGCTGATGAAATCAGCGTAGTAGAGCCCACTCAACCACTGCGTCTTGCTCGACAATCCAAAAATAATTGAGAGGCTAGGACTTTGTACTGACCCCAAAAAGTTAGACAAATAATTTAAGTGAAGGATTTAGTCCTGTATTGCACAGGACTGAGTCCTTTTAGTTTTACCTTAATTCGTTTGTTGTTGTAATAGTCAATATAGTCTACAATAGCTTGTTCCAATTGGTTAAGTGACTTAAATGTATTCTCGTAACCATAAAACATTTCCGATTTCAAAATGCCAAAGAAGGATTCCATCATGCCGTTGTCTGGGCTGTTTCCTTTACGTGACATGGACGGTTGAATTCCTTTATCCTCTAAAAAACGATGATAATACTGGTGTTGATACTGCCATCCTTGATCACTATGGAGAATTGTATTTGTGTAATGATTCTCAGTAAAGGCCTGGTCTAACATAGCTTTCACTTGTTCTAAATTTGGTGAAGTTGAAAGATTATAAGCGACGATTTCACTGTTAAAACCATCTAATACTGGTGATAAATAGAGCTTTTGGTCCTTGCTGGAATGGCAAATTCTGTCACATCTGTGTAGCACTTTTCCATTGGTTTTGAAGCTTCAAACTGGCGTTGAATAAGGTTGTCGGCTTTCTTACCTATATCTCCTTTGTGAGAAGAAAACTTGCTTTTCTGCCGGATTCTAGCTTGTAAATTGAGTACGTTCATCAATCGCTGAACCCTCTTATGATTGACCAAAAAACCACGATTTCTTAATTCTAAATGTATCCGACGATAACCATAATTTCCCTTGTGTTCAGTAAAAATAGCTTGAATTTCAGTTTTGATAGTTTGATTCTTATCCGTTTGATCTAGCTGCTTCAAGTGGTAATAATAGGTCGAACGAGCAAGCTTAATAATCTTTAGAAGAATATCTAAAGCAAACTCTGTTACCAATTCTCGAACAATTTCCGTTTTTCTTCTTGCTCTTTCTCGTCCCTCAATCGGAGTTCTCTCAACTTTTTTAGAACAGCATTCTCCACTCTCAGGTATTCATTTTCTGCTTGAAGTCGCTCTAGCGCTGCCATCTCTTCAGGTTTCTTCTTTGGCTTACGTCCCATTTTAGGCGGTCTCCCTCTTGTTTTTTCAACAATAGTATACCCATTTTTCTTGTATTGTGCTATCCAATTGTTAAGCAATCCTTGATTTGAGAGGCCATAGTCCAGGCAAACACTTTGTTGAGAACAACCTTCAAGTAGGACTTTATCAATCATTTCTCGTTTTAATTTAGGAGAATAGTAACGTTTCTTTCCCTTTCTAACGATGTTTATTCCATAACGATCAATTAATTTAACCATGTACTTTAGACCAGAAACATTCACCCCAAATTGATTTGAAAGTCGTTTAAAGCTTTCTCCTTGCTTTCTCAGTTCATATATTTGAACTTTATCCTCATAAGTCAATTTCATAATAAAAACACCCCACAAAGTTAGATTTTTTTCTGTCTAACTTTTTAGGGTGCAGTTCACTTTTGTCCCAGCCTCCTTTTTTCTAAAAAAAATGTAGTCAAACTGTAAACTGACAGAAAATTGATTGAATTATAATAAATTCTATGTTTTTATAATAACATAATTAAGAAATTCAAATAAATAGTGAGTTAGTTTGGGAGTATATGGCTTGTCAGTCCTAAGATAGGTATAAAAATTCACTTTAGAAAGCGCTTGCAATAACTTGAAAAAAGGTGTAGACTGGAGGTATAAAAATCAAAAATGTACTCTTATGTTAAGAAGAGTACAAAAAATGAAGGAGATTTGCCATGAAAAAATGGTTGTTAAAACTCTCATTGGTAGCGATGACACTCTTACTCCTACCAATTCAAGCTGTTCAAGCCTGTTGTGGTTTTATCATTGGTCGCCAATTGACCAAGGATGGGACCACTCTCTTTGGTCGGACAGAAGACTACCCTTACTATCCAAATGGTGGAAAGCACAACAAACTTTGTGGTTGTTGATGCGAAGAACTATAAGGAAGGGGATCAACTGGAAGACGAATCCAATGGTTTTACCTATCCACATGCTGCTAGTGAAATGAAATACACAGCGACTTATGACTCTGCTCGTGGAGATGGTAGTAACGGTGCCTTTGGTGAACACGGATTTAACGAAGCCGGCGTCTCTATGACATCAACTGTTACAGCAATTCCAAACAAAAAAGTCTTGAAGACCGACCCATTGACAGAAAACGGAATTCCAGAAGCTGCTATGTTGGACGTGGTTTTACCGCGCGTTAAGTCTGCTCGTGAAGGGGTTGAATTCCTAGCTAAAGTCATTGAAGAAAAAGGATCAGCAGAAGGGAATGTTGTCGTTTTTGCAGACCAAAAAGAAACTTGGTATATGGAAATTCTTTCTGGTCACCAATATGTAGCTGTTAAAGTCCCAGAAGACAAATACGCAGTCTTTGCAAATACCTATTACCTTGGTCATGTGGATTTAAATGACAAGGAAAATGTGATTGCTTCGAAAGATGTCGAAAAAGTAGCCAAAGAATCTGGTAACTACAAGACAGACAAAGATGGCAACTTCCATATTGCAAAATCTTATGGACCAGATAAATATGCTGAAGGGGACCGTTCACGTACTTATGCAGGAATCACCCTTTTGGATCCAAAATCGAAAGTGACCTATGAAGATGATGAGTATGAACTCTTCCGCTCACCAACAGATCCTAACAAGAAATTTACTTTGGAAGATGCTTTTGCTTTCCAACGGAACCGTTTTGAACATTTGAATGGTCGTTTTGTACCAGATGATCAAATTGGTGTCAAGAAACAAGGAGACAATGGTAGTAACGATACTGTTCGGAAAGACCAATACAAGTATGCTTTAGGAAATGAAAACGTCATCGATGCCCATGTCTACCAAATCAATCCAAACCTTCCAAAATCATTTGGTGGTACTTTATGGCTTGGTATGGGACCATCTCGGAACACTCCGTATGTTCCATTCTATGGAAATGTAAAAGATACCTATAAGGCTTTTAAACCTCAAACTGCTACCTATGATCCGAATTCATGGTATTGGACAGTATGGCATATTGACAACATGGCGATCAATAATCAAGATATCTTTGGTAAATCTGTTCAAGATCACTGGAAAGCATTGGAAAAACAATTGATTATTGAACAAGAAGCTAGTGATGCGAAATATAAAGCTCTGAAAGACAATCCAGAAGCTGCTAAAGCAGTAGAAGATGAAGTTACAGCAAATGCTCTTGCACTATCTAAGAAGATGTTTGAACACTTCAAATCTTATGAAGCAGACATGCATGCTCGTTTAGCTGAGGCTGGGCGCAAGGATGACCCATATCGTGCATCATTGCCAGATAATTACAAAGATCCAGAAAATCCTGTGACACCAGAAAAACCGGATCCTGGAACAAAACCAGAAGTGAATCCAAACAATCCGGTAGTAGAACCTAAAAAACCACTTCCAATTCAAACAAAAGTCAATGCGGAAGGCAATCCAAATAACCGCTTTGGTTATGCAGCTACAAAAGATAAGGAATCTTATGTTTCTACAAGAGTTGAAACATTTGTGAAACCTGAAGAAAAGGTTCAAGATCCATCTGAAGCTGTATCTGCAGGTAATGGTGGCAATGAAAATAATCGTTTTGGTTCTTCTTATGATGTAGCAAGTGCTGGTACATTCCAAAATACAAACTACTCATATAATGTACATCCTTAAAAATAAGGATTAGAAAAATTAAATAGACGAAATCCTATTAATGGAAGAGGCCGGGCGAAAAGTCCGGCTTCTTTTTTATAACAAAAAAAAGATTGACCATTGTAAAGCAGCAAAGCCCTTACATTATATGGCCAGTCTCTGTAGTACTCTTTGAATTTGTGAATGATTAGTCTGCGGTTTTTTCAGATGTTTCTAATTCTTTTCCAAGTTCGATAATATATTGTTTGAGATCATCTTTGACTTGAGGGTGTTTCAAGGCATAGTCGATCGAAGTTTTCATAAAGCCGAATTTATCACCGACGTCATAGCGATCTCCTGTGAATTCACGAGCAAAGACGCGCTGTGTTTTATTGAGCGTGTCAATCGCATCCGTCAATTGAATTTCATTTCCAGCACCTGGTTCCTGATTTTCAAGGATCGCAAAGATCTCAGGAGTTAAGAGGTAGCGTCCAATGATAGCGAGATTACTTGGCGCATCCTCTGGGTTTGGTTTTTCGACAAAAGTTTCAACGCTATAAAGACCGTTAATCCCTTCGCCTTGAGGTGCGATCACGCCGTAAGAAGAAACCTCTTCGTGAGGGACTTCCATCACAGCGATAGTTGACGCATGGGTTTCATCGTAGTCGTTCATCAATTGTTTGGTCAGTGGCAAGGCATCGTCATTGGTGATGTCCATGAGGTCATCTCCCAGCATGACGACAAAAGGCTCGTTTCCAACAAAGGCCTTCGCTTGAAGAACCGCATCTCCTAAACCTCGAGGGTGACTTTGGCGGATGAAATGAAGATTGATCGCTGTTGTATCATTGACCAACTTGAGTAAGTCAGTCTTGCCTTTTTGCTCGAGGTTGTATTCCAATTCAAAGTTAGAATCGAAATGGTCTTCGATCGAACGTTTGGCCTTCCCTGTCACAACAAGGATTTCCTCAATTCCAGATTTCAAAGCCTCTTCTACGATAAATTGAATCGTAGGTTTGTCAACGATTGGCAACATTTCCTTGGCCAAGGCTTTAGTAGCCGGGAGGAAGCGTGTCCCCAAACCAGCCGCAGGAATGACGGCTTTTCTAACTTTAGTCATATAGTTTCCTTTCTAAAAGGTAGGATTGATGTTAGGGTGGTTAACTTATTTCCACTCGTTTTCTTCTTTAAATTCATTGCTCATCATGTGGTGAATGGCTTCGCGGATATCTTTTCCTTCATAGATGACTTGGTAAATAGCTTGTGTAATCGGCATATAGACATCCAATTCTTGCGCCAGCTCATAGGCGACTTTTGTTGTAGAGATCCCTTCAATAATCATGCCCATGTTGGCTTCGATATCTTCCAATTTTTCCCCACGTCCGAGAGCATCCCCAGCTCGCCAGTTACGGGAGTGAACAGAAGTTCCGGTAACGATCAAGTCACCGACCCCAGACAAACCGCTATAAGTCAATGGGCTAGCTCCGAGCTTAACGCCAAGGCGCGTGATTTCAGCGAGACCGCGCGTGATGATGGCTGCTTTGGCATTGTCACCATAACCAAGACCATGCAGGGCCCCAGCTCCGACCGCGATGATATTCTTCAAGGCTCCAGCAGTTTCCACTCCGATAACATCTGTATTGGTATAGAGGCGGAAGTAGTGATTGCTAAAGAGTTCTTGAACATAACGTGCAGCTTCTAAATCTTTTGAGGCAGCTGTAATGAGGGTGATATCCCGTACGATGGTTTCTTCGGCGTGACTCGGTCCAGAAACAACCACTACCTCACTGCGAAGAGAAGCAGGAATTTCTTCTTCAAGGATTTGGGAAATCCGATCGTGTGTACCAGGTTCTAGCCCTTTAGAAGCATGCATGACTGTTACAGGATGATCCAGTGTTTCAGCGACTTGTTTTGCGACCAAGCGGGTCACCTTTGTAGGAACGACAAAAAGGATAGCATCCACACCGTCCAAAGCTGCTTTCAGATCGGTCGTAGCAGTGATGTTTTCGCTAATAACGATGTCTTTGAAATAGCGTTGATTGGTATGAGCGGTATTGATTTCATCGATTTGTTCTTGGATATTTCCCCAGAGACGGACTTCATGGCCGTTATCATTGAGGACTTGTGAAAGGGCTGTTCCCCATGAACCAGGACCCAATACTGCAACGGTTTGTTTTTCCATTGTATCTTCCATTTCTATGTCTATTTTTTCAACAAGGCTAGGAATCTAGCGCTTGCGCCTTCGAAACAGCCTAATGTGTGCCTTGAAGGACGATTCTATTTTCCTCTCTATTTTAACATAATATAGGTAAAAAAACTTGTATGATCATCAATTGTTTTGTGAGGAAGGTGAGGGTGATAAATAAAATCTATCACGGTTTTAAAAAATACATATTAGACACGATCACTAACGGGTGGTAAGATAAGTAGTAGTTAAAATGAAGGAGGAATGAATATGTGTAGAACAATTGTTGGAGTATCCGCTAATCTCTGTCCGGTTGACCCGGAAGGGAAAAACCTTCATTCCTCCGTGTCTAGTCAGTTTGCGGAAGGGATCCGTCAAGCAGGAGGACTTCCAATGGTCATCCCGATGGGAGATCCTTCCTTGGTTAAGGACTATGTTGAAACGATTGACAAATTGATCTTAAGTGGAGGCCAAAATGTCGATCCTAGTCTCTATGGCGAAGAAAAAACCATCGAGAGCGATGATTACAATATCGAACGGGATCAATTTGAGCTTGCCCTACTGAAGGAAGCAGTACGCCAAAACAAACCGGTTCTAGGAATCTGCCGTGGGGTTCAGTTGATCAATGTGGCTTTTGGAGGAACACTCAACCAAGAGATCGAAGGTCATTGGCAAGGTCTTCCATTTGGGACTTTCCATTTTATCGAGACTAAAAAAGGCAGTGTGGTGGAGCAGCTCTTTGGTCGGGCTAGTCGAATCAATTCTGTGCACCGTCAAAGTATCAAGGATCTTGCACCAAATTTCCGTGCAACTGCCTTTGATCCGCGTGATCACACTATAGAAGCCATTGAAGCAGTAGACGGTCATCGGATTATGGGATTACAATGGCATCCAGAATACTTGGTCAATGAAGAAGAAGGGAATTTAGAACTCTTCCGTTATTTATTACAGGAATTGTAATGCGCACACGAAGTTCTATAACGGAAGGACCTTTTATCAAGTAGAAAATGAATGTATAAAAGATTGAGCAACGGCCTTGTTCCTCGTTTTATGAGGGACAAGGCCGTTGTTGCATTTTTGTAGGCTATCAAAAGATGAGCACTCTCCTCATAGTTTGATAGAAATGATTCACTGCTCATTACAAGATGAGAAAGGATCTAATGAAATACTGTGGTTTATATGTGAAAAAATGGCACACAATAAATTGGTGGAAAAAGGATCGTTTTTGAAAATTTTGTTTAGAATGTTCGTAAATTACTATGTAGTGAAAATAGACCAAAGTGGGAGTTTTCCTGAAGAAAATGGGGGAAAATGATATCGTTTTATCTCTCATCTGATTTTCTAGTAATGTAGAAAGATTAAAACAATCGTCGAAAGTTCTTATAAAATATGGGTAAAAAGCGAATGTAGAGGAGATGGAAATGCAAATGGAAGGAGGATTAAAAATAGTAGGAATAAAAAAATAAAGATCTATGACAGTATAAAATACATGTTTAAAAAAAGTGAACCAATAGTTCTTAAAAAAATTATAATTTTTTTAAAAACATTCGGTTTTTACTTTATATTTTTTTAAACAAATTTTTAGGAAAAAAAGGCTCAAAAATGATATAAATTTGACAGAATTTGGCACACACTGAATCATCTCATGACATTTATGCTAGAATTAATTTGAGGTTTAAATATTTAAATTTCAAAATGAAAAGGAGTTTTATGGACATGAAGGATATATTCAATCGACGCCAAAGGTTTTCCCTTCGGAAATATTCTATTGGCGTTTGTTCCGTATTGTTGGGAACGGCCTTGTTTGCAGCTGGTTCTCAGACGGTTTTGGCCGATGAAGTTGAAAATCCTGCTGATTCGTCTTCAGATGTAATTTCTAGTGAAGCAACATCGGACAAAGAGATTGCTCTTTCAAAACCAGTCTCAGGGGAATCGTCTGCACCAACTTCGTACAATGTTGCAGCAGTTGTGCAACCTTCTGTAGCTACTGATTCGCAACATGAGGGTGATAAAGAAGCAGGGAAGGAAGCTACAGCTGAGCCAACTGAAACTGTATCTCGTGAAGCTACAGGTACAAGTGGTTTTCGTAATAGTGGTGAAGTAACTTCACGTGTGGTTTCAAACTGGAATGGTTTTGTTTCTGCATTGAATGATAATTCTATTCAGAATATCACCATTTCAGGAAACGTCGTAGCGACTGGAGACAATGGTAATACTGATAATGGTCGTGTGAATTCGGTTGACCGTACAGTTGCGATCAACTCACAAGGCCGTAATGTAGTTATCCAAGGTCGAAATGATCAAGCAAGCTTGGATCTATTATCAAATAGCTTGAAGTTTACAGGTTCAAGTGCATGGAATTTGGTTTTCAAGAATCTTCAACTTGCTACGGGTAACTCAAAAGGTGCTGTTGATCTTTCTTCAACAACAGGTGCCAATACCGTTACATTTGAAAATGTAAAAAGTCAAGGTTCGTCCCTTTATGGTGGTGGCGGGAATACCGACGTCATTGTAAAAGGGGAAACAAGTTCGACTGTTAGTGATAGCTACCGTTCTGCAAACGGTCAGACTCAGTATGTGCAACGGAATGTTGGATCTGCTGGGCACTCAGTATTGCGACGTGAAGCAAATATTCACGATGCTAAATCTGTCACAGTTGCTGATGGAGCGAGTTTGACCTTGAATCGTTCTTCACAAGGGGACGGTATCAACCTTGCAGGTGGTTCAACTGTTCGTGTGAATGATGGAGCAAGCCTCACTATTAACATGAATACGGACAATGGAACGGAAAGTGCTCGTTACCATAATGCTGGTATCTTCATGGAACATGGAGGAACGGTCGTAACTGGTAAAGATTCGAAACTTACTCTAAATACAAGCATTGGTCAGGCTATCTCACTTGGAATGGGACGTCCAGCAGATGGTTTAACCCACCTAGACCGTTGGGGAGGCTACGGAACAGGAAATGCCTTCCGTCGAAATGGAAAGAGTAGCCTTACCATTGGAGAACATGCAAGCTTCAATTTCACTGGTCGTGATGGATTGGTTTTTGGAAATAACGCAACCTTCACAACTGGAGAGAACTCACGCGTTCGTTTTGAAACAAGGGACGTGGAACAGCTATTGATTTTGGAGACAATTCACGCGTTGTATTTGGTAAGAAATCAACGAATACCTTCCACTCTGTAGGAAAAGGTCCTAAGAGTGGTGGAGGACCTTCAGGAAGTTACAATGCCTACAACTATATTGGTTTGAATGAAAATGGCTCTATTTTAGTAGATGATTATGCGACTTTCCGTGTTCAAATGGATAATCGTGGAGCCAATCCTTGGGATGATGTCATCAACTTGGATTCAAAACATGGTCGGAAAGATCAGCCGTTATTCCAAGCGAATAAAGGTTCAATTGTTGACGTTCGCGATGATAATACGGACTATTATGCAGAGCTCATTTCGGTGCCACTTGGTGCAAGTACGAATGTAGTCTTCCCCAATTCAATAATCCACTCTATGTTTCCTTTATGCGTTACACAAATTCTGAAGGACGCTCGGCTGGAGAGATTACAGGTAAGCTTCCATTTGGAATTGCCCAAGGAAACAATCCAGAACAAATTGGTCATGGTAATATTCTTTATATTTCCAATGGTTCAAGAGAATCTGGTAACCATATTGAATTTAATGGACCAACTGGTACTCGTGTAAACCGTGCTGCTGGTACTTATACAGTATACTCACTGAACCGTGATGGTCGAGATGTTGTGAGCAAAAACAGGATGAGTTCAGTTTGGACAGATATCCAAGGTGGGGCAATGAGTATTGCCGGCTTTAAACCTGGTGGAAAACCAGAAATCAATCCTAGCTCATCCACCTCTGTTCAAACAGGTTCTTCTTCAGGTGGGGTTCTTGCAACGGATAAGACATATGGAATTGATCCAGTCACAGCAAACCGCCAAAATATCTGGGTATCAAATGGAACAAGTATTAATCCACATGCAACCCATACAAATACGATTCGTTACGTTTACGAAGATGGTTCACCTGTTTTAGATGCAAATGGAAAACCAAAAGTTGTTGTTCAAACATCGGATTGGAAACGTCTATTGGAAGTGGCAATTGATCAAGATCAATTCAAGAAGGTGCTGAAGAGTTCCAGCGTAGCGAATGGAGATGAATTCTTAGCTGCCTACGGTAAGACAGAATATATCGTCCGTGATATTGATGGGGATGGCATTGGAGACACTGGCTGGCAACTTGCGGGTACTACAAATAGTAAGGCAACCTATGATACTGTTGTCTCGCCTGAAGTTGAAGGCTATAAAGCTGAAATTCTATCTACGAACGTACCAGGTTTGGCAGTGGGAACGAAAGCTAGCCGTGTAACGGTGACATTTAATCCTGCAAATATTAAAGATGATGTTGTTGTGACTCAAGGTGGTCGTCGCACAGTCTCAGAAACATATTGGCGGAACATTGTAGACAATGTCCAATTGACGAATTATGAGACAGTTGTCGTTTATAAGCAAGATAAGCAAAAAGCAAGTGTTAAATATGTTAACGTCACTTCAAATATCGAACTTGCAAAAGATGAGATGGAAGGCCGTGGTGGAGCTCTGATTGAGTACAGTACTGCTGATAGAATTACTGCTTATAAGAAAGCAGGTTATCGACTTCTTGAAGATGGCTTTACGAATGCTGCGGACAAGCATTATGATACAAATGTGTCTGTTGACCAAGAATTTGTCGTTACTCTTGAAGAACGGATTGAACCAGTAACACCACAAGATCCGAAACCAGTTCCAGGTATTCCAGTAACTCCAGAGGATCCAGCTAGTTGGCCAAAAGAAGTCAAGGATATGAAGGAGCTGGAACGTACAGCAACGCAAACAATCCGCTTCAGAGAAGAAGAGAGTGGAAAAGAAGTCTTTAAGACGATTATTCGCAAGGTAACATTCGAAAGAACAGCTTATGTCAACTTAGTGACAGGACATATCGATTACTCTAATTGGCGTATTGGTAAAGTTGTGAATGAGGAGGGGCCGGTTCAACCTGTTGGGAACTCTTCGTCTGAAGTATCTCGCCCTCATGCGGTTGCACCTAAACCAAGTGTAAGAAGTTTGAAAGCTAATGCTCATTCTGTAGCGCCTTCAAGCGCACCTATCGCTTCAAAACTAGAAGCTTCAGAGGTTGCGGCAACTCCAGCGCCTGAAAAAGCAAGTGTTAGTCCGAAGGTTGTTTCACCGGCTCCGACTACAGTTGTGAAGCCAACAGAGGCAAAAGCTGTTGAGAGTCCAGCACCACTTGTACCAAGTGAATCACCAGCTGTTGAAACGGACAGTGGTTGGTCCTTCTCGTAAGGCACCTGTTACTGCAAACAAGCATGTTTATGTTGCGAAACCAGTGTTGACACGTGGCAGAAGCTCGCGTCGTCCACCAAAAGTTTAGGAAATATCCAGGAGGATTGGTTGTGCAGTTTTAAAAAGCTAGCACAGCCAATACTCAATTTGAAAAAAGGAGAAAAAAATGAATTTTGATAGGAAACAACGATTTTCAATTCGGAAATACTCTATAGGTGTTGCTTCTGTTTTGATTGGATCAGTTTTAGCAGGGACAACTATTGCTTCAGCAGATACAGAAGTGAAAATTGATGATGCCTCAAAAGCACCTGTGACTTCGACTCAAGAAGCACCAAAGGTGTCGGCAGTTTCTGCTCAAGAAGCATCTACGCAAGAAGCACCTACTTATTCTGCTAATGCGGCTTTGGTATCTACTGAAAAAGCGGAAGCACCAAAGGTAGAAGCAAAAACAGAAACACCTGCTAAAGAACAAGCTTCTCAGGCAGAAGTGAAAGAAAATGCCAAGGATAGCAAGAACGAAGCGAAAACGGAAGAAACAGTATCAGAAGTAAAAGCACCTGAAACTGAAGTGAAATCTGAAGAATCAGAAGTGAAGGAAGCTGAGAAAAAAGCAGATTCTACCGATAAAAAATCTGAAGATAAACCAGTTGATCTTAAGAAAGAGCAATTGGATGTAGATAAAAAAAGTTCCTGGTCTTGATCTTAAGAATGCTACAGAAAATCCTGATGGCGGTTTTAATATTGCATTTTCAAAAGAAGCTCAAGAACAATATCGTGCTTCATTGGAAGCGTATATTGCAAGACGTCGTAACTACAATAGACGTAGTAGCTTCCGTGCAGCAGGAGCAGATACTTCTACGGACCCTGATTATGAATTCAAGAAGGTGATGACGCCGATTCTTCCAGGTTTCTATGCGGATCAAGAAAGTATCCGCTCATTGGTAATTGATCCAAATAATGTTGGTGATTTTAACTTTGATGTCTGGTATAAAAAACTTGGTAGTATCGTCTTAGTGGATGAACAAGGAAACTATATTACCCCAACGGGTGAAACCACTGCAAACCAGGCTGATGCAGCACACAAACAATATGAGAATGATCCATCAGATCCAACTCGTGCCTGGTTTACAAAAGTTCCTACTATTCCAACTGGCTGGGAAGTGAAACCAGGTCAAAATGTGTATGGTTATGATGCAGCACGTCAAACGGTGAATCCAAACCAAAAAGATGACTTAGATGCGATTGGTAGAGATACAAAAATTGTCATTGTAAAACAAGCTCAAAAAGCGATCATCAAATATGTGAATGAAAATGGCAATGTAGAATTGAGCCGTGACGAAGTAGTCGGTAAATCCGGTGAAGCGATTGATTATAGCACAAACGAAAAAGTGAGCTCCTATCGTCGTCGTGGTTTTGAATTGGTAAGCGATGGTTTCTATGATGCAGCTAATAAGAACTTCGACTTCGATGCATCAGTGGATCAAGAATTTACTGTCGTTCTTCGTGAACGTATCGAACCAATCGATCCAGACAAACCAACTCCAACTCCAGATCAGCCGGTCGATCCAAAAGATCCAGATACACCAAAATGGCCAGATCCAGTCAAAGACATTGTTAACAAAGATGATGTCACTCGTACTGTGAAATATGTCTACGAAGATGGCTCAAAAGCGAAAGAAGATGTGTCAGAAACACTTCGCTTCAAACGCTTCGCTTATGTCAACTTGGTAACAGGTCACATTGATTACCGTCCTTGGACAACAACAGATGATACCTTTGATGCCGTTACATCACCGGTGATCCCAGGTTATACAGCAGATAAATTGGTTGTGCCAGCCGTATCAGGTGTGAAGGCTGGAGATGCGGATCGTGTTGAAATCGTAACCTATGTCAAAGATGCACAAAAAGCGATTATCAAGTATGTCAATGAAAAAGGCAATGTTGAGTTGAGTCGTGATGAAGTGAATGGTAAATCTGGTGAAGCAATTGACTACAGCACAGCAACTTCTATTTCAAGTTACAAACGTCAAGGTTACGAATTAGTGAATGATGGTTTCACAAATTCTGTCAATAAAAACTTTGACTTTGATGCATCAGTGGATCAAGAATTTGTCGTAACGCTTCGTGAACGTATCGAACCAATCGATCCAGATAAACCAACCCCAACCCCAGACAAACCAGTTGATCCAAATGATCCAGATACACCAAAATGGCCAGATCCAGTCAAAGATATTGTCAATAAAGAAACTGTAACTCGGACAATCCATTATGTTTATGAAGATGGTTCAAAAGCGAAGGACGATGTTACTGAAACACTTTACTTTAAACGTTTCGCTTATGTTAACTTGGTAACCGGTCATGTAGATTATCGCCAATGGACTTCAAATGATCGAACATTTGACTCTGTGCTTACACCAACTATCAAAGGATATACGGCTGATAAAAATATGATCCCTGCTGTAACAGGGGTTGAACCTACTGCGCCTGATATTGAAGAAACTGTAACCTACGTCAAAGATGCACAAAAAGCGATCGTCAAATATGTCAATGAAAAAGGCAATGTTGAGTTGAGTCGTGATGAGGTTCTTGGTAAATCAGGTGATGCTATCAACTATAGTACAGCAACTAAGATTTCATCATACAAACGTCAAGGTTACGAATTGGTAAGTGATGGCTTCACAAGTGCTTCAAACAAGAACTTTGACTTTGATACAGCATTTGACCAAGAATTCACCGTTGTTCTTCGTGAACGTATCGAACCAATCGATCCAGACAAACCAACTCCAACCCCAGACAAACCAGTTGATCCAAACGATCCAGATACACCAAAATGGCCAGATCCAGTCAAAGACGTTGTTAACAAAGATGATGTCACACGTACTGTGAAATATGTCTACGAAGATGGCTCAAAAGCGAAAGAAGATGTGTCAGAAACACTTCACTTCAAACGCTTCGCTTATGTCAACATGGTAACAGGTCACATTGATTACCGTCCTTGGACAACAACAGATGACACCTTTGATGCTGTTACATCACCAGTGATTAAGGGTTATACAGCAGATAAATTGGTTGTGCCAGCTGTGTCAGGTGTACAAGCCGGAGCTGCGGACACTGTAGAAGTTGTAACCTACGTTAAAGATGCACAAAAAGCTATCATCAAGTATGTCAATGAAAAAGGCAATGTTGAGTTGAGTCGTGATGCAGTTGCTGGTAAATCCGGTGAAGCAATTAACTACAGCACAGCAACTAAGATTTCATCATACAAACGCCAAGGTTATGAATTGGTAAGCGATGGCTTCACAAGTGCTTCAAGCAAGAACTTCGACTTCGATGCATCAGTGGATCAAGAATTTGTCGTAACGCTTCGTGAACGTATCGAACCAATCGATCCAGACAAACCAACTCCAACCCCAGACAAACCAGTTGATCCAAACGATCCAGATACACCAAAATGGCCAGATCCAGTCAAAGACGTTGTTAACAAAGATGATGTCACACGTACTGTGAAATATGTCTACGAAGATGGCTCAAAAGCGAAAGAAGATGTGTCAGAAACACTTCACTTCAAACGCTTCGCTTATGTCAACTTGGTAACAGGTCACATTGATTACCGTCCTTGGACAACAACAGATGACACCTTTGATGCTGTTACATCACCAGTGATTAAGGGTTATACAGCAGATAAATTGGTTGTGCCAGCTGTGTCAGGTGTACAAGCCGGAGCTGCGGACACTGTAGAAGTTGTAACCTACGTTAAAGATGCACAAAAAGCGATCATCAAGTATGTCAATGAAAAAGGCAATGTTGAGTTGAGTCGTGATGCAGTTGCTGGTAAATCCGGTGAAGCAATTAACTACAGCACAGCAGCTAAGATTTCATCATACAAACGCCAAGGTTATGAATTGGTAAGCGATGGCTTCACAAGTGCTTCGAGCAAGAACTTCGACTTCGATGCATCAGTGGATCAAGAATTCACCGTTGTTCTTCGTGAACGTATCGAACCAATCGATCCAGACAAACCAACTCCAACCCCAGACAAACCAGTTGATCCAAACGATCCAGATACACCAAAATGGCCAGATCCAGTCAAAGACATTGTTAACAAAGATGATGTCACACGTACTGTGAAATATGTCTACGAAGATGGCTCAAAAGCGAAAGAAGATGTGTCAGAAACACTTCGCTTCAAACGCTTCGCTTATGTCAACTTGGTAACAGGTCACATTGATTACCGTCCTTGGACAACAACAGATGACACCTTTGATGCCGTTACATCACCAGTGATTAAAGGTTACACAGCAGATAAATTGGTTGTGCCAGCTGTGTCAGGTGTACAAGCCGGAGCTGCAGATACTGTAGAAGTTGTAACCTACGTTAAAGATGCACAAAAAGCGATCATCAAGTATGTCAATGAAAATGGTAATGTAGAGGTAGCTCGTGATACTGTTAATGGTAAATCAGGTGAAGTGATTGCCTACACCACTACTGATAAGATTAACGAACTCCATCGTAAAGGTTACGAATTGGTAAGTGATGGTTTCACAAGTGCTTCAAGCAAGAACTTCGACTTTGATGCATCAGTGGATCAAGAATTCACGGTAGTTGTACGTGAACGTGTGGTACCAGTGGGGCCAGAGGATCCAGATCCAACTCCTGATACTCCTTACGATCCAACAGATCCAAATACACCAAATTGGCCGAAGAACGTCGATAAGATCCAAAATCGTCGTGCAGTTGCGACTCGTACAATTCGTTACTTCGTAGAGGAAAATGGTGTAACTGTTCCAAAACCAATTCGTGAACGTGTTGTCTTTGAACGGACTATACTAGTCAACTTGGTAACAGGAGAGATGACACCTCAAGCTTGGAAGTTAGTCAGTGTGACAAGATTAGATAATGAGGTTGAAAACAAACCGGTGGTTCGGACTCGTCGAGCACTTTCAGAAGGGTTAGCTCCGCGTGCTTTGGAGACAAGTCTTGCCCGCCCAGCCTCTCATACCCGTAGCCGTCGCTCTCTAGTGATTGCAGATTCTCCAGAAGAATCTACAGAAACTACGGTAAGTCTTTCTGCTGTGAATCCAGAACCAGTAGTTGCAACGAGATCAGCCCGTCGTAGCCGTCGCTCTTTATCAACTGCCTCAACTACTCCAACAGTGACTCCTGGTGCAGTTCTTCCTAATGTTCCAACTCCAGTAGTTGAAGGATTCTACTCTACAGTAGGAGCAATTCCTCCAGTTGAAATTACACCTGAAGGTGAATTGAAATTTGACTATGATGTTTGGTTTAAAAAACTTGGTCACATCCAATTAGTTGACCAAAATGGAAATGTCTTGGCGGAAACAATCTATAAGAACAACGTAACAGATGCAACAAAGGCAGCTCCTACAGCGCTTCCTGCAATTCCAGCTGGTTACAAGATCAAAGAAGGCCAAACAGTCTATGGGTACGATGCAACTGCAGGAACTGTAGATCCAAATAATCCAACAGATCCAGATGCGATTGGTCGCAACACCACCATTCTTTTGGAACTTCAAGCTGTCCCTCGTCAAGAGACCAAAGTAGTTAATGAAACTATTCACTATAAAGATGCTATTACGGGAGAAACTCTGGCTCCAGATCATACGGACCAAGTAACTTTCCGTCGTGTGGTGATGGTTAATCCAGCAACCAATGAAGTCCTTAGTGCTACTTCTTGGGTTGCAGATAATGGAGACACAACTTTTGATGCAGTAACATCTCCTGTTATTGAAGGTTATGAAGCAAGTCCACTGGTGGTGGATGCCATCACTGGTTTAACAGCTGAAAGCAAAGATTTTGTGACAACTGTCTTGTATAGAAAGAAAGCTGTCCCAACTCCTCAACCAGATCCAGTTAAACCAGATCCAGTGAAACCAGATCCAGTTAAACCAGAACCAGTGAAGCCAAATCCGGTTAAACCAGAACCAGTGAAGCCAGAACCAACAAAACCAGCAACACCTGATGCTCCAAAGCACCAGCTTTACCAGAAACAGGTGTGACTGATGCAAGCACAGTAACTCTGTTAGGTGCTGCACTTGGTTTAGTAGGTTTAGCAGGTCTTGCAAAACGCAAAAGAGATGAAAATGAATAATTGATTGCCCAACCAAATTTCGGTTGAAGGGTACTGTGCAATTATTAAGGAGAGAGTGGGACAGAAATCGGTAATTCGTTAGAATTCGATTTCATCGTCCCACCTCCGCACAGTTGAGTAGGGCTGTAAAAGTTGATGAAATCGGCGTTGTAGAGCCCACTCAACCACTGCGTCTTGCTCGACAATCCAAAAATAATTGAGAGGCTAGGACTTTTGTCCCAGCCTCTCTTTTTAAATAACAAGCATAAAAATTGCATGATAAGCAGGGTTCTGTCTCAGGGGCGTGCCATTATCTATAGGCAGACAAAACAGAGATAACCCCCAAAATTGGAATTAAACTTTTTTCGACTGTCTTGCGAATAATATAAGTGAGACTACAGTATTTTTTGCTTACAGATGTAGTATAATAGGAGGCGAGATATTTTAAGTTTTCTAGTGGAAAGAAAGGAAATGAAGATGCCAAAAATTCGTGGATTTGAACTTGTATCAACCTATACTAATCTGGATTTGCTGCCAAAGCGGGAGACAGCGCATGCGGCCGGCTATGACTTAAAAGTGGCAGAACGCACGGTCATTGCTCCTGGGGAAATCGTCCTCGTTCCGACCGGTGTTAAGGCCTATATGCAAGCGGGTGAGGTGCTCTATCTTTATGACCGATCGTCCAACCCTCGCAAAAAAGGCCTGGTCTTAATCAACTCTGTGGGGGTTATCGATGGAGACTACTATGGCAATCCAGGAAATGAAGGCCATATCTTTGCTCAGATGAAAAACATCACCGATCAAGAAGTTGTTCTTGAAGTCGGAGAACGTGTGGTTCAGGCTGTCTTTGCTCCTTTCTTAATTGCAGATGGAGATGAGGCAGACGGCGTGCGGACCGGTGGCTTTGGGTCAACAGGGCACTAAGATGAAGATTATCTTTGTCCGTCATGGGGAGCCAGATTATAGTATGCTTGATAAACTTGAAAATCCGCAACTCTATAGTGGTTTTGGTCGTGATTTAGCACCATTGACAGGAAAAGGTCGCAGTCTAGCAAAAGAAGTTGCTAAAACTGCATGTTTTGGAAAGGCAGAGATTATTATTTCATCGTCTGTGACGAGGGCTTTAGAAACAGCACATTATATAGCAGTTGAAACAGGATTGGACTTATTTGTGGAGCCATTTTTTCATGAGTGGCGTCCAGACTTAGATGGCACTAACTCTGATTTAACTAGTGTATTGGTAGCTCATGAATATTATCTAAAACATCAAGGAGGTTTATCTGAAGATTCTCCTTATCGCTATGAAACTGATATAGAGATGCGCCATCGTTTTTTAAGAGCTTTGGAAAAATATATAAATTATAAAACTATTATCATTGTAACTCACGGAATGCTCATGCGCCAGTTTGTGCCAAATGAGAAGATTGATTTTTGTCAAGTGATTGAGTGTGAGATAGAGATTTAGAAAGAGGTTTATCATCGCAAAGAAAAAAACGACATTTGTGTGTCAAAATTGTGCCTATAATTCACCCAAATACCTAGGGCGCTGTCCTAACTGTGGTTCGTGGTCTTCCTTTGTCGAGGAGATCGAGGTCGCAGAGGTCAAGAATGCACGGGTGTCTTTGACGGGTGAAAAGACCAAGCCCATGAAACTGGCTGAGGTAACCTCCATCAATGTCCATCGGACCAAGACTGAGATGGAAGAATTCAACCGCGTCCTTGGAGGCGGGGTTGTGCCAGGAAGTCTGGTCCTCATCGGGGGAGATCCAGGGATTGGGAAATCGACCCTCCTCCTCCAAGTGTCGACCCAGTTGTCTCAAATGGGAATGGTCCTCTATGTCAGTGGGGAGGAGTCGGCCCAGCAGATCAAACTGCGAGCTGAGCGCTTGGGGGATATCGACAGTGAGTTTTACCTCTATGCCGATACCAATATGCAGAGCGTGCGAGCAGAAGTGGAGCGCATTCAGCCTAACTTTCTCATCATCGACTCTATCCAGACCATTATGTCTCCTGAGATTTCAGGGGTACAGGGATCAGTTTCCCAGGTACGCGAGGTAACGGCTGAGCTCATGCAGCTGGCCAAGACCAATAACATTGCCATCTTTATCGTCGGCCATGTGACCAAAGAAGGGACCTTGGCAGGCCCTCGGATGCTGGAGCATATGGTGGATACGGTGCTCTACTTTGAGGGAGAACGCCACCACACCTTCCGAATCCTGAGAGCCGTCAAAAAAACCGCTTTGGCTCGACCAATGAGATCGGAATCTTTGAGATGCAATCAGGTGGCCTGGTCGAGGTCCTCAATCCTAGTCAGGTCTTTCTAGAAGAGCGTTTAGATGGCGCGACTGGATCTTCTATCGTAGTTACTATGGAGGGAACACGTCCGATTCTAGCCGAAGTGCAGGCCTTGGTGACTCCGACCATGTTTGGAAATGCCAAGCGGACGACAACTGGGCTTGATTTCAATCGGGCCAGTCTCATCATGGCGGTGTTAGAAAAACGCGCAGGCCTCTTGCTCCAAAATCAGGATGCCTATCTTAAGTCTGCAGGTGGCGTCAAATTGGATGAGCCAGCTATCGACCTAGCCGTGGCCGTAGCCATTGCCTCCAGCTACAAGGACAAGCCAACAAACCCGCAGGAATGTTTTGTCGGAGAGCTAGGCTTGACTGGAGAAGTCCGCCGGGTCAACCGGATCGAGCAACGGATCAATGAAGCTGCTAAACTTGGTTTTACCAAGATTTATGTTCCGAAAAATTCTCTGACGGGGATTACCCCGCCAGCTGGGATTCAGGTAATTGGGGTGACGACCATTGGTGAAGTCTTGAAGAAGGTTTTTGGCTAGGCAGATTAGAATCAGCTGACAAGCTAACGGAAAGATGGTAAGATAGGGTATAAATAATTTGGAATTCAAAATATTTTGTTTTCCAGAAAGGAAGTGGCCATGTCCTACTTTGAGAATTTTTTAAAAGCTAATCAAGCTTATGTTGAACTACACGGGGATCTTCATCTTCCTATCAAGCCGAAAACGCAAGTGGCGATTGTGACTTGTATGGATTCTCGTCTTCACGTTGCCCCAGCGCTTGGTCTCGCTCTTGGAGATGCCCATATTTTACGGAATGCTGGTGGACGCGTAACGGAGGATATGATCCGGTCCCTGGTCATCTCTCAGCAACAGATGGGAACCCGAGAAATCGTAGTCTTACACCACACAGATTGTGGCGCTCAAACCTTTGAAAACGAAGCCTTTCGACAGCATTTAAAGAAGGAACTTGGTGTTGATGTTGGGGATCAAGATTTCCTACCTTTTCAAGATGTTGAAGAGAGTGTCCGTGAAGATATGTTGCTCCTAAAAAGGTCTCCACTGATTCCAAATGACGTAGTGATTTCAGGGGCAGTTTATGATGTGGATACTGGATGGATTCAACAGGTACATTTGTAAAAAGTCTACAAGATATTTCATTCCCCGTCAGGACAGTGTTGCTTTCTAGATTGAGAAATTGCACGATTGGGGAAAAAATATGATATTTAGGCTGAAGGATTTCAGGAATACTAGCTAATTTGTGCAAAAGGCGAAGGATTTGGAATCTTTTGGATCATTAGTTTGACAGCTTTTTTACCTTTTTGATACTATAATTCTGTATGGTTTTGCCATGAAATGAATAAGGAGAATGATATAAGTGAAAGATATATTTAATAGACGACAGCGCTTTTCTTTGCGCAAGTATAGTGTGGGTGTCTGTTCAGTTTTACTAGGGACTGCACTTTTTGTTGCGGGTGCTCCATCTGCATCTGCTGAGGAAGTAACAGCGACGCCTGAATCTTCTGCAGAAACAGCAACATCAGAAACAGCGCAACAGAAACAACGACTACTGAGAGCTCAAACTATGAAGCTCCTGCAGCGCTAGTAGCAACTTCTGAGCCAGTTACGACGGCTTCCAGTGAAAAGGCTGAGGCAAGTACCGAAACATCCAAAGCTTCTGAAGAAGAAAAGAAGACAGAAGAAGCGTCAAAAGAAGAAAAGAAAACTGAGGATAAGAAGTCTGAAGATAAGAAATCTGAGGATAAGAAGTCTTCAACAGAGGCGAAGGCTGAGGCGGCAACTACCTCTGCAACTTCGGAAGCAACCACTGAAACAACCTCTTCCTCTGAAGTGGCTGAGACAGAAACAACTTCTCTTGCAGCCAACCCAGCTGTTCAACCTTTAAATGCATCTGCAAACAAACCAGTTGAGGATTCTACAGCGACTACCTCTGCGACAACCCTTTCAGCTGCTTCAACAGAAACAGCGACGGCAGGGGCTTTGGAAACAAGTCGTAGCCGTCGTCGTGGCCGTCGTGCAGCAACGGATCATAATACAGAGCCGGTGACTACAGCTTCAACCTTGGATCCGAATACAGAAGCGACTCCAGATATGACGGATCCGAATGGTGCGACTGTTCATTCGCAAACGATCCCGACTGGATATGAAGCTGTTTCGGGTGACAAGTATACATACGGTATCATTGATTTGAGCCGTTACAATACACGTTACAACAAAAACTACTACATCCGTGTATCAAAAGACTTTGACCAAAATGTTAGCTCAGTGGTTGAGTTGGTCGATAAAACAACTAATACTGTTCTTGAAACACACACAGTGACAGCAGGATCTGGTAGACAAGTCTTCACTAAGACAGCTGAAGGGTCTAAAACGGCCAACGCCTCTGGTGGAGAGTTGACACTTTATGTAACCTATGATGCCGGTAAAGGAAAAGGACCTGGTAAAACAGACCAACCATTTCTACAGTGGGACTGGATTGTAGATCCAACGATTGAATCTTATCAACACGCTACAGGCAACACTCCAGCTGACCAAGCTAAAAAGAAATTATTTACAGATGTAACGGACTCTCGTACCATTACAGATATCTTTAATGCAGTAGAACCAGCATCAAACGGCCGTACCATTACAAATACCAACCGAATCATCCCTGCAATGGTTGATAACTCAACTTTTTATAAAGTAGTAGATAAGAATAGTGCGGAGTACCAAGCGAATCCTAATAAGTCAAAGGCCGATAGAGAAAATTCAGCTATCCAGAACTACAAAGAAACTGGGAACGAAGAAAGCCTAGCAACTTATACAGTGACGGGGATGGAGGGACAAGACTTTACCTCTTCGGGTGTTCGCCACTTTAATGGTTATCGCCTTTACCAACCAGCTGATCCAAACGGAACTTCTGGAGCGCTCAGCCGTCGCTTTAAGGTTGGGGATAAGTTCATGGATGCGGATGCATACGGAATTAAGCGGATTAAGGAAGTTGTTAAAGAAGACGGCTCAGTCGTTATCCGCGTTTATCTTTTGGATCCAAAGCAACAAAGCAAACGTTCAAACGGGACTCTTGATACAGATGGGTATATGCTGATTGCGGAAACGGAACCAATTGCACCAGGTCAAAATAATACCAAACCGCTTGTGACCCACATGACCCCATTGAATACCATTGCTTTTACTGGAAGCGATGGAGTGAGCCATCCAAATGGAATCCCAGTTGATTTCAAGTTCCAGGATGCGGCAGGCTATACACCGTACAAGACTGTCTTCGTTCCGTTCTTAGGAGACGGAATTGGTCACTGGTCAGCCAACAGTCAGTTGGTCAATGGTGTAAAAGGGATCGGTACGAACGTCGACTTGATGAATACCTTGACGCCGTTTACTCCAGCAGTCTACTACTATGACAAGATTCCTCCAATTGATGTAGAGTTGAAGGTTACAAAAGCCTTGACAGGCCGGACTTTAGGGGCTGGTGACTTCACTTTTAATATTAAGAATGCGGATTCCACTACCCCAGCTATTGATGAGGATGTGACGAATAAAGCTGATGGTTCTGTAATCTTTAAAACTCAAAAAAAGGTTAAAGAAGATGGTACGGTAGAACAAGTGCCGATCACTTTGGATAAAGAAGGTGTTTACAAGTACATCATCACTGAAAAAGCAGGTACAGATTCAGAAGTAGACTATGATGGAATGCGTGTTACGGCAACCGTTACTGTTACAGAATATATAGACCAATCTGACCACGACTTGGTTAAGTACAAATATGAGGTTACATATACTTCAGAAAATGGTCGAGATAGCACTGGTCAGCCAAATAATCCATCTGCAACAAGTAATGACACTGAATTCAACAACTTTGTCGTAGCTCCAGTAAACGTTGAATTTGATTTCACAAAGAAATTATCTGGTCGTAAGCTTCAAGCAAATGAGTTTACTTTTAATCTTTTGAATGAAGCCGGTGCTGTGATTGGAACTGCAACCAACGATGCGGCTGGTAATGTGAAGTTCACAGGTATAAAGTACACAGTGGACGATCTTGGAAAAGATACTTCAGGAAAGCGAAATGACAGCAAGACCTTTAATTATACGGTTAAAGAGGTCCAAGGATCATTGGCAAATGTGACCTATGACCAAATGGAAGCGAAAGTAACGGTTACTGTTACTAAGACAGGTCATACTTTGACAACTGCTACAGATTACTCATCAGTTAATGGTGTTGATCCTAATGGTAACCCAACAACAGGTGTAGATAAAGAATTTAACAATACCTTCACACCATCTCCGGTGAAAGTAAATCTTGACTTTGATAAATCACTTTCAAACGGTACTTTGAACGCAGGAGACTTTAGCTTCACATTGACTGCTAACACTGCAGGTGATACCAATGCCAACCAAAGAGTGACCAATGCTGCCAATGGTAAAATCAACTTTAGTGAATTGTCCTTCGATAAAGTTGGTGTCTACAACTACACTGTTAAAGAAGTGAAAGGAAACGTTGCAGATGTAGACTATGATGCTATGACAATTGACGTTACGGTTACAGTAACCAAAGACGCTGATACAGGCCTCTTGTCAGCAACTACAGCGATGACTTCATCAGGTGGTGAAGCAACAGATGCAAATGACAGAATCTTCAACAACCATGTCGTTGCTCCTGTCACTGCGCAATTTGACTTCAGCAAAGTTCTTGCAGGTCGTCAGTTGACTGCTGGTGAATTTAGCTTTGAGTTGGTAGACCCAAGCGATACTTCAACAGATCCAAACGGCAAGTTCTTCAAACGAAGACAAATGATGCCAATGGACTTGTGAAATTTGATGCTTTGACCTTCAAGAATGGTCAAGAAGGAACGCATAAGTACATCGTACGTGAGGTTCAAGGTTCACTTACTGGGGTAACTTATGACACTATGAAGGCAGAAGTAACAGTTACTGTTACCAAGTCAGGTCATGCTCTGGCTGCAGTGACAACTCTTCCGACAGATACAGTATTTAACAATACCTATACGCCAAGCCCGGCAAGTGCTCAATTTAGATTCACTAAGAAATTAGAAGGAAAAACCCTTCAAGGCGATGACTTTGAGTTTGAATTGCTTGAAAATGGCAATGTGATCCAAACGAAGACAAATGTGGCAGACGGATCCATCACTTTTGATGCCATTTCGTATGCGACTGAGGGTGTTCATACTTATACAGTCCGTGAAAAAGCAGGTAACGATACAAATATCGACTACGATGCCATGAATGCGACGGTTACAGTTACGGTTACAAAAGATGCTACTACAGGATTGTTGAACGCTGCTGTAACTCTTCCAACAGATACTGAGTTTAACAACTATGTGGTTCCTCCAGTACCGGTAAATGTTAATTTCACAAAAGCTTTAGCAGGTCGTGCACTTGTAGCAGGTGAATTTACATTTGAAATGAAGGATGAAAACGGAGTTGTTGTTGCTACTGGAACCAATGATGAACATGGTGTTGTTACCTTTAATCAACTCCCAGAAGTGACGAATGCTCAAGTTGGTAAAGTCATCAAGTACACGGTGTCTGAGAAAGTTCCAGCTAACAAAGAATTCGGTGTCACTTACGATAACATGGTTGCAGAAGTTTCTGTATCCGTTGTGAAAAATGCAACAACCCATGCTCTTCAAGCAGTTGTAACATATCCAGGTGGAGATACAGAGTTTAACAATACGGTGACTCCTCCAACAACGCCTGATTTCCAACCAGAAAAATTCATCGTTAACAAAGAGAAATACGACATCACTGGTACGAAACTGATGGATGATGACGATGAGTTGGCAGATGAGTATACAGATACAAATGCTAACCCATATGCGGATGGTACAGCCAACAATGAGCCTGAAAACTTGAATACGAAGACAGTTAAGAAGGGCGATAAGATTGTCTACCAAGTATGGTTGGATACAACAAACTTGAAAGCAAGTGACAATATTCAAGCTGTTGGTATTTCAGATAAATATGAAGCTGACAAACTAGAGATCAATGTTGCAGATATCAAAGCTTACGATTCAGTAACGGGTGTAGATGTAACGGATAAATTTGACATCACCGTTAATAATGGCGTGATCACAGCAACATCCAAAGCATCATTTATTAAAGATATCAACAATGATCCAGTGATCGATACAACTCTCTTCGAGTTTGGCCGTTACTACAAATTTGATATTCCTGCTACAGTCAAGATGACGACTCCAAATGGTGTCGATATTGAAAATACGGCAAATCAAATTGTTCACCAGTACGATCCAACGAATAGAAATATCGCTAAGCCAGAAAAACCAACGCAAAAACGTGTAGTGAATCTTCCAGTTCCACTCGAATTTGATTTCACGAAGAAATTAGATGGCCGAAATCTTGTAGAAAACGAATTTACATTCGTATTGAAGAAAGATGGTGTCGCAATTCAAACTGTGAAGAACAGTGCTCCAGACGCAACAACTGGAATCGCGAAGATTGCCTTCAAGCCACTTGAATTTACAAAAGCGGACGCTGATAATACCTTCACTTACACTGTGGAAGAAGTTGCTGGAACGGATGCTACTGTGTCTTATGACAACATGGTCGCAACGATTAAAGTAGAAGTCAAACATGACGGAACGACTAAGACAACTGTTGTGAACATGCTTCAAGACGCACCAGACAAAGAGTTTAACAACACAGTGAAACCACCGGAAGAACCTAAGTTCAACCCAGAGAAATACGTCGTTGATAAAGAGAAATTCGATATCACAGGCGACAAGTTGGTTGACGATGATTCTGAATTGGCAGACAAGTATGGTGATACAAACGCCAACCCATATGCGGATGGTACAGCTAACAATGAACCAGAAAACTTGAATACGAAGACAGTGAAACCAGGCTCTAAATTGGTTTACCAAGTATGGTTGGATACAACACAATTTAGCGCAACCAACACTGAAAACATTCAAACACTCAGCATCACAGATAACTATGATGAAGATAAATTGGATGTGGACTCTATCAAGGTTTACGATGGCGTAACTGGTGCAGACGTTACTTCTAAGTTTGATATCGCAAACACTGGTGGTGTGATCACAGCGACCCTTAAAGCTGGCTTCACGAAATCACTAGGCGATGCCAACAACACTCAAATCATTGATACAACTAAGTTTGAATTTGGTCGTTACTATAAAGTTGATATCGTGACAACTGTGAAAACAAGTGTTGAGCCAGGTAAAGATATCGAAAATACAGCTGGACAAATCGTACACTACTACAACCCAAGAACGAACAAGGTTGAGAAACCAGAAAAACCAACTGAAAAACGTGTAAACAGCGTTCCAGTTCCACTTGAGTTGAAATTCACGAAAGCCCTTGATGGCCGTGCTCTTCAAGCAGGCGAATTCGAGTTCATTCTTGAAAAAGATGGTGTTGAAGTCGAACGCGTGAAGAATAGTGCTCCAGATGCAACAACTGGTATCGCTAAGATTGCCTTCAAGAAACTTGAGTTTGGTAACGAGGATCTAGGTAAGACTTACAACTATACAGTACGTGAAGTTGCCGGAACAGACGCAACTGTCACATACGATACAATGGTTGCGACTGTAAGTGTTTCAATCTCTCATGATGGTACAGCGAAAGCAATCGTGAAGAATGTTGTAGACGCACCGGATAAAGAGTTTAACAACACAGTGAAACCACCGGAAGAACCTAAGTTCAACCCAGAGAAATACGTCGTTGATAAAGAGAAATTCGATATCACAGGCGACAAGTTGGTTGACGATGATTCTGAATTGGCAGACAAGTATGGTGATACAAACGCCAACCCATATGCGGATGGTACAGCTAACAATGAACCAGAAAACTTGAATACGAAGACAGTGAAACCAGGCTCTAAATTGGTTTACCAAGTATGGTTGGATACAACACAATTTAGCGCAACCAACACTGAAAACATTCAAACACTCAGCATCACAGATAACTATGATGAAGATAAATTGGATGTGGACTCTATCAAGGTTTACGATGGCGTAACTGGTGCAGACGTTACTTCTAAGTTTGATATCGCAAACACTGGTGGTGTGATCACAGCGACCCTTAAAGCTGGCTTCACGAAATCACTAGGCGATGCCAACAACACTCAAATCATTGATACAACTAAGTTTGAATTTGGTCGTTACTATAAAGTTGATATCGTGACAACTGTGAAAACAAGTGTTGAGCCAGGTAAAGATATCGAAAATACAGCTGGACAAATCGTACACTACTACAACCCAAGAACGAACAAGGTTGAGAAACCAGAAAAACCAACTGAAAAACGTGTAAACAGCGTTCCAGTTCCACTTGAGTTGAAATTCACGAAAGCCCTTGATGGCCGTGCTCTTCAAGCAGGCGAATTCGAGTTCATTCTTGAAAAAGATGGTGTTGAAGTCGAACGCGTGAAGAATAGTGCTCCAGATGCAACAACTGGTATCGCTAAGATTGCCTTCAAGAAACTTGAGTTTGGTAACGAGGATCTAGGTAAGACTTACAACTATACAGTACGTGAAGTTGCCGGAACAGACGCAACTGTCACATACGATACAATGGTTGCGACTGTAAGTGTTTCAATCTCTCATGATGGTACAGCGAAAGCAATCGTGAAGAATGTTGTAGACGCACCGGATAAAGAGTTTAACAACACAGTGAAACCACCGGAAGAACCTAAGTTCAACCCAGAGAAATACGTCGTTGATAAAGAGAAATTCGATATCACAGGCGACAAGCTCGTTGATGATGACAAAGAATTGGCAGACAAGTACGCAGATACAAATGCGAACCCATATGCGGATGATGCATCAAACAATGAACCAGAAAACTTGAATACGAAGACAGTGAAACCAGGCGATAAATTGGTTTACCAAGTATGGTTGGATACAAAACAATTTAGCGCAACCAACACTGAAAACATTCAAACACTCGGCATCACAGATAACTATGATGAAGATAAGTTGGATGTGAACTCAATCAAGGTTTACGATAGCGTAACTGGTACAGATGTTACTTCTAAGTTTGATATCGCAAACACAGGTGGCGTGATCACAGCGACCCTTAAAGCTGGCTTCACGAAATCACTAGGCGATGCCAACAACACTCAAATCATCGATACAACTAAGTTCGCATTTGGCCGTTACTATAAAGTTGATATCGTAACAACTGTGAAAACAAGTGTTGAGCCAGGTAAAGATATCGAAAATACAGCTGGACAAATCGTACACTACTACAACCCAAGAACGAACAAGGTTGAGAAACCAGAAAAACCAACTGAAAAACGTGTAAACAGCGTTCCGGTTCCACTTGAGTTGAAATTCACGAAAGCCCTTGATGGCCGTGCTCTTCAAGCAGGCGAATTCGAGTTCATTCTTGAAAAAGATGGCGTTGAAGTTGAACGCGTGAAGAACGACGCAGCTGGTAAGATCAACTTCAAGAAACTTGAGTTTGGTAAAAATGATCTAGGTAAGACTTACAACTATACAGTACGTGAAGTTGCAGGAACAGACGCAACTGTCACATACGATACCATGGTTGCGACTGTAACAGTCATTGTTTCACATGATGGTACAGCGAAAGCGATTGTCGCAAATGTGACAGACGCACCGGACAAAGAGTTTAACAACACAGTGAAACCACCGGAAGAACCTAAGTTCAACCCAGAGAAATACGTCGTTGATAAAGAGAAATTCGATATCACAGGCGACAAGCTCGTTGATGATGACAAAGAATTGGCAGACAAGTACGCAGATACAAATGCGAACCCATATGCGGATGATGCATCAAACAATGAACCAGAAAACTTGAATACGAAGACAGTGAAACCAGGCGATAAATTGGTTTACCAAATATGGTTGGATACAAAACAATTTAGCGCAACCAACACTGAAAACATTCAAACACTCGGCATCACAGATAACTATGATGAAGATAAGTTGGATGTGAACTCAATCAAGGTTTACGATAGCGTAACTGGTACAGATGTTACTTCTAAGTTTGATATCGCAAACACAGGTGGCGTGATCACAGCGACCCTTAAAGCTGGCTTCACGAAATCACTAGGCGATGCCAACAACACTCAAATCATCGATACAACTAAGTTCGCATTTGGCCGTTACTATAAAGTTGATATCGTAACAACTGTGAAAACAAGTGTTGAGCCAGGTAAAGATATCGAAAATACAGCTGGACAAATCGTACACTACTACAACCCAAGAACGAACAAGGTTGAGAAACCAGAAAAACCAACTGAAAAACGTGTAAACAGCGTTCCAGTTCCACTTGAGTTGAAATTCACGAAAGCCCTTGATGGCCGTGCTCTTCAAGCAGGCGAATTCGAGTTCATTCTTGAAAAAGATGGCGTTGAAGTCGAACGCGTGAAGAACGACGCAGCTGGTAAGATCAACTTCAAGAAACTTGAGTTTGGTAAAAATGATCTAGGTAAGACCTACAACTATACAGTACGTGAAGTTGCCGGAACAGACGCAACTGTCACATACGATACCATGGTTGCGACCGTAACAGTCATTGTTTCACATGATGGTACAGCGAAAGCGATTGTCGCAAACGTGACAGACGCACCGGACAAAGAGTTTAACAACAAGGTAACTCCGCCAGAAACTCCAGAATTTAACCCAGAGAAATATATCCTGAATGAATCGAAATTTGATCTTACAGGAACAAAACTCTTGGACGATGATTCTGAATTGGCAGACAAGTATGGTGATACAAACGTCAACCCATATGCGGATGGTACAGCCAATAATGAAGCTCAAAATATTAATACACAGACACTTAAGAAGGGTGATAAAGTTTACTACCAAGTATGGTTGGATACAACTAAATTCACAGAGGCTCAAAATATTCAATCTGTAGGTGTAACAGATAAATATGACAGCGAAACCTAGATGTCAACGTAGCAGATATTAAAGCTTACGATGGAGTGACAGGTGCAGATGTAACTGATCAGTTCGATATCACGGTCAATAATGGTGTGATCACAGCGACTCTTAAAGCTGGCTTCACGAAATCACTAGGCGATGCCAACAACACGCAAGTGATTGATACAACTAAGTTTGCATTTGGACGTTATTACAAGTTTGAAATCCCTGCAATCATCAAAGCAACTGCGAAAGATGGTGTGGATATTGAAAATACAGCAACTCAAATTGTACACCAATACGATCCAACTAGCAGAACTGTTAAGAAACCAGAAAAACCAACTGAAAAACGCGTAGTAAACATCCCAACTAAGGTTGAGTTTGAGTTTACTAAGCGACTTGAAGGTCGTGAGTTGAAGGCTGGTGAGTTTAGCTTTGTTCTTAAGGATAAAGATGGTAACATCATCGAGACAGTAAGTAACGACGCAGCTGGTAAGATCAAATTCTCAGCTCTTGAGTATACACGTGGTCAAGAAGGTACGTACACTTATACAGTTGAAGAGGTGCAAGGTACGGAAGCTGGTGTAGAATATGATAAGATGGTTGCGACAGTGACTGTAACAGTTACTAAGGATGGTAAAGTGTTGACAGCAACTTCTACGTTGCCGGTAGATACCGAGTTTAACAATAAGGTAACACCGCCAACACCGCCAACACCGCCAACACCACCAACACCACCAACACCACCAACACCACCAACACCGCCAACACCGCCAACACCACCAACACCGCCAACACCACCAACACCTACAACTCCTCCAGCTCCAGCACTTCCTGAAACTGGTGAAGAGCAATCAGCGTCTGCTGCATTGTTAGGTGCGGCACTTGGTATGGTCGGACTTGCGGGACTTGCAAAACGTAAAAAACGCGAAGACTAAAATGGAGGTGACATCGACAAACTTGTTGATGAGGTGACCGTTTTAGTTCAAACATGAAGAGGCTTTGCTTGAGAGAGCGAGCCTCTTTGTTTATCTATTATAGAAGTAGAAACCCCATGTAAATAGAGATGTGAAATATATCAGAAATAATTCTGTTACTAGTTTCAGTAGAATTTCATTGACTTAAAATTGAGAAAACAGTATACTAGTACAGCAATTTGAAAGATCAAACTGTCGGCAACAAGGGAATGAATCCACTTGAAATTGGAATAACAGTAGGGTTTGGAGTGGAAGAACTTCACACCCTTATTGTCGTAGAGCAAGATAGGAAACAAAGCGACTAGAAATACTTCCAAAGATTAAACTTGATGATAGAAAAAACGAATGAAAAACCTTGGTTTTCACAAAGGCAAGGTACCTATCGTTCGTTTTTTTCTATTGATCTCTGCGATGCCGGTGAGATGGTTTGTTCGAATCGACTGAAAAAGGAAAATGAATTTTAGGAAGTTAGAACACAGATTAGAATTAATTCTTCCAAAGCTATAGGTTCTCCTCCATATTTATGTTACAATTAAACTACTATTATCGAAGGGAGAAACTATGATTAATTCAATTGTTTCACAAGGTTTGATTTGGGCCATTTTAGGGTTAGGAATCTTTATGACGTTCCGAATTCTAGATTTTCCAGATATGACAACTGAAGGTTCCTTTCCGCTTGGAGGAGCGGTGGCGGTTACCTTGATTACCAAGGGGGTCAATCCACTGATTGCGACGCTTGCTGCTATTGGTGCAGGATGCTTGGCAGGACTTGCGACGGGTCTTCTCTATACAAAAGGGAGAATCCCGACACTCTTGTCAGGAATTCTTGTGATGACATCTTGTAACTCAGTCATTCTTTTTGTGATGCAACGGGCCAATCTGGGACTCTTGGGTTATAAAAAAATTCAAGATTATCTTCCCTTTGCTGGAGGTTTAAGTGAAATTTTGATTGGCTTGATTTTTGTGACCCTCGTCATTCTTGGCTTGATTTTCTTTTTAGATACACGTTTAGGTCAAGCCTATATCGCGACAGGTGACAATGCTGACATGGCTAAAAGTTTCGGGATCAATACTGACCGGATGGAATTGATGGGTTTGGTGATTTCAAATGGGATTATTGCCCTCTCTGGTGCACTGATGGCCCAGCAAGAAGGTTATGCCGACGCTTCACGTGGGATTGGTGTCATCGTTATTGGACTTGCCAGTCTCATTATTGGGGAAGTTCTTTTTTCAAATGTCACCTTGACGGAGCGTTTGCTCAGCGTCGCAGTCGGTTCGATTGCCTACCAATTTTTGATTTGGGCTGTGATTGCGCTTGGCATCAATACCAGCTATATCCGGATTTTCAGTGCCTTGATCCTAGCTATCTGCCTGATGATTCCAACCTTTAAGGGAAAAATCATGAAAGGAGCGAAATTCAGTAAATGACAGCGATTGTAGAATTAAAAAATGTAACCAAAGCTGTGAGCAATGGGATGAACGAAGAAAAAGTCATTCTGGATGATGTTTCCTTGGAAATTCGAGAGCATGATTTTATCACAATTTTGGGGGGCAATGGAGCTGGAAAATCAACCCTCTTTAATACCATTGCTGGGACGCTTCCGGTGAGTAGTGGGAAGATTTATATTTTGGGGGAAGATGTAACCAACTATTCTCCTGAAAAAAGAGCTAAGTACTTATCGCGGGTCTTTCAAGATCCTAAAATGGGCACAGCGCCTCGCATGACAGTAGCGGAAAACCTCTTGGTAGCGAAGTTTCGTGGAGAAAAACGTGGCTTGATCCCGCGTCACTTGGCCAGCTATAAAGAAGAGTTTCAAACAGTCCTTGCTAAGATCGGCAATGGCTTGGAAATCATATCGATACAGCCGTTGAGTTTCTATCGGGTGGGCAACGACAAGCCTTGAGTCTGTTGATGGCGACACTGAAACGTCCAGAACTCTTGCTTCTAGACGAACACACTGCAGCCTTGGATCCAAAAACGAGTCAGGCCCTCATGGCCTTGACGGATCAGTTTGTGAAACAAGATGCCCTCACAGCTCTTATGATCACCCACCACATGGAAGATGCTTTGAAATATGGAAATCGCTTGATTGTGATGAAAGATGGGCACATCGTCCAAGACCTCAGTCAAGAAGAAAAAGCCCAAATGACCATCGCAGACTACTATCAATTATTTGAGAAAGAATAAGATACAAAGCCCGTAAAATGCAAAGTGAAAATAGGAAATTCTTGCAGTGAGCGATGCTCACAAGAGAATTTATCTTTTTCACACAGCATTTAGGGCGTGTTCAATTACTAAGATACAAAGGGCGTAGCGGATACAGTCAAAATAGGGAGTAGGACAGAAGCAATATCGTTCATGGCGCTTCGTCGTCCCACCTCTGCACAGTTGAGTAGGGCTGTAAAAGCTGATGAAATCAGCGTAGTATAGCCCACTCAACCACTGCGTCTTGCTCGACAATCCAAAAATAATTGAGAGGCTAGGACTTTTGTCCCATCCTCTTTTCTTTTTCTTAAATCATCAATAAAACCACATAAAAATAGGAACTAGTTTCAGCTGAAATCGCTTGCAATTATTCTGGTAGGTGAGTATAATATAGTTAGAAAGATGAAGAAGGGATTGATACCAATGCCTTGTAGAGATATCATTTAGGTTACTTCGTTTTAGGTCTGTTTTGCTGATATCTGTTCATGCTCTTATCGTAAAAAGAGCGGTCATGTCGTGTGTGTCGGATCGGTTGGACGGTCGGGTCGAAACCTGCTTAGTTTGCTCGGAGACATAAGAAAACGTGGAAATAGTAGGTAGAAGCTTTTTTGTAAAGGTTTTTCAAACTTCAATGCGTCCAGTCGAAAAGCTAATCAAATTTAGATTTGGGATAGCAAAGAAAACCTCTGGTATTTTTACACAAATACTATTAAATGAAATCAACATCATAAACATTGTTTTTGTTAGCCAATAGGTTAATTGCACCAAGTCAGTAAAGCAGACCAGGCCTCTAGTCCCGTAAGACTGGAGGCCATTTTTTATAAAATATTCAGGAGGAGGTGAGAGTATGGGATTGTCATATGCGCAAGAATATAGTTGTCGTGACCATTTTTCGGCAGAGAGCTTTTGAGCGCTTTGGCGTAGATGATCAGCACCTGAACAGGTGGATCAACCAACACCTCTCCTCTCTCTCCTTATGATAGTAATGCGGTTCAACCAGCTAACACGGAAGCCTATGTAGCCAATGATGGTGTCATCTTTGTCTGCAATATCAAAAAGTCGGGAATTTATCACTTGTTTTTAAGGCGGTCAATTACCATGAGTCTAAGGAAGAAGAGGAAGCTTATACGGACATTCACGAAAGCAATGTCGCTTCCTTTCAAAAAAAGACATGAACCATCTGGTCAATCGCTACCGACTCAAGGAAGCCAAAGGAGCTGTTTGAAAACATTGGGGAGGACTTTGGATGACTTTTATCGCCTGTCCCAAACGGTCAAAGAAACGGCCAATTGAGCGAACGAAATAGTAAGCGCCTAGAGGAATTGCTGAGCAAATTCCATGTGATCAAGGCAGCCATGCGGATCATTGAAAATAAACGGGGAGATTATCATTTTTAGGGTCTTTTCCCCCTAAAAGTAGGCGCCTAGAAGCTTTCTCATCTAATTTAGATGGGAAGGCTTTTTTGCTGTGGAAAGCTTTTTGAAAAAAAGAGAAAAAAATTGTATAATAGAGTGGATATGCAAGTATTTGCAAAGCTGTAATTCGACTTGGGTGACCAAGGACCGTAAGTATTAAAATAATCACACTAAAGGAGACAACAGTGAGTAGTATTAAATTAGTCACTCTTGGCGGTGTTCGAGAAAATGGAAAAAATCTCTACGTTGCCGAAGTGAACGATTCGATTTTTGTCTTGGATGCAGGTTTGAAGTATCCAGAAAATGAGCAACTTGGGGTGGATGTCGTCATCCCTAATATGGACTATCTATTTGAAAATAAGGACCGCATTGCGGGTGTTTTCTTGACCCATGGTCATGCGGATGCCATTGGGGCTTTGCCTTATCTTTTGGCTGAAGCAAAAGTCCCTGTATTCGGGACAGAGTTGACCATCGAGTTGGCTAAACTCTTTGTCAAAAGCAATGACAGTGTTAAGAAATTCAACGACTTCCATGTCATCGATCAAAATTCTGAGATTGATTTTGGCGATGCCGTCGTATCTTTCTTTCAAACTACCCACTCCATCCCTGAAAGTATCGGGATTGTGATTGGCACTCCTGAGGGCAATATTGTCTACACAGGAGACTTTAAATTTGACCAAACTGCAAGCGAGTCTTATGCAACTGATTTTGCCCGCCTAGCTGAAATTGGACGTGAGGGTGTCCTTGCGCTCTTGAGTGATTCAGCCAATGCGGATAGTAAGATTCAAGTCGCTAGTGAGCAAGAGGTGGGCGATGAGATCCTGGACACCATTGCGGACTGGGATGGTCGTGTCATCGTGGCGGCGGTAGCCAGCAACCTTTCTCGGATCCAGCAGGTCTTTGATGCTGCAGCTGAGACTGGCCGCCGAGTGGTCTTGACAGGGTTTGATGTGGAAAATATCGTCCGCACAGCCATTCGCTTGAATAAATTATCTCTTGCCAACGAAAAACTCTTGATCAAGCCAAAAGAAATGAGCCGTTTTGAGGATCATGAATTGATCATTTTGGAAACAGGCCGGATGGGTGAACCGATCAATGGTTTGCGTAAGATGTCGATTGGTCGTCACCGCTATGTGGAAATCAAAGATGGGGACTTGGTCTACATCGTCACAACGCCGTCTATTGCCAAAGAAGCAGTGGTGGCACGTGTAGAAAACATGGTCTATCAAGCAGGTGGAGTTGTCAAATTGATCACGTCAAGCTTGCGCGTGTCTGGTCACGGAAACGCACGGGACTTGCAGTTGATGATCAACCTTCTTAGACCTAAGTATCTCTTCCCAATTCAAGGAGAATACCGTGAACTGGATGCCCATGCACGAGTGGCGATGGAAGTCGGTATCTTGCCTGAAAATATCTTTATTCCAAAACGCGGAACGGTGATGGAGTATGAAAAGGGTGACTTCGTTCCTGCCGGTAGTGTCTCAGCGGGAGATGTCATGATTGATGGGAATGCCATTGGTGATGTGGGCAATATCGTCCTTCGTGACCGCAAAGTCTTGTCAGAAGACGGGATCTTTATCGTGGCGATCACGGTGAATCGCAAAGAGAAGAAGATTATTTCCAAAGCGCGCGTGCACACCCGTGGTTTTGTCTATGTCAAGAAGAGCCGGGATATTCTTCGTGAAAGTTGCGAATTGGTCAACCAAAGCGTCGAAGATTATTTGGCACAAGACAGCTTTGACTGGGTGAGTTAAAAGGTTTGGTGCGCGACAACTTGTCTAAGTTTTTATTTGAACAAACCAAACGTCGTCCAGCCATACTACCAGTTGTGATGGAAGTAAAATAATAGAAGAAATGGAAACGCTTGGCGGGCGAAGGCTTGCCGAGTGTTTTTAACAGTAGAAAGAGGAAAGCAAATGGCAGTTATGCAGATTGAGTATTATTCAGAAGCCTTGAAGATGGAGTGGGGGGTGTCCGTACTTTATCCCGATGCATCGCGCGTGGAAGAGCCAGCAGATACGGACATTCCTGTTCTCTATCTCTTACACGGGATGAATGGCAACCACCACTCCTGGTTGAAGCGAACCAATGTGGAGCGCATCCTGCGCAATACCAATCTGATCGTGGTCCTACCCAACACCAATAATGGCTTTTACACAGATACCCAGTATGGCTACAACTACTACACGGCCATTGCGAAAGAATTGCCAGAGACCCTTTCTCGCTTCTTCCCGAATATGACTAAGAAACGGGAGAAAACCTTTATTGCGGGTCTATCCATGGGCGGCTATGGATCGATGCTCTTGGCTCTCAAGACAAATCGTTTCTCTCATGCGGCTAGTTTTTCTGGTGCTTTAAGTTTCCATGATAGAGACTTTGAAAACAATGACTTGGAACAACCAGCTTTTTGGAAGGGAATTTTTGGAGAGATTGAGGATTGGACGACCAGTCCCTACTCGCTAGAGACCGTTGCCAAGAAGTTTTCAGATAAGAAGACCAAACTCTGGATCTGGTGTGGAGAGCAGGATTTCCTTTATGAGGCCAATAATTTTGAAGTCAAGGAATTAGAAAAGTTAGGCTTGGATGTCACCTATACCCACAGCCCAGGTAAGCACGAATGGTTCTATTGGGAACGTGAGTTGGAGCACTTTTTACAAACCCTACCAATCGACTTTGAATTGGAAGAACGACTAAACTAAGATACAAAGCCCGTAAAATGCAAAGTGAAAAAAGGAAATTGTCGCAGGGAGCGATGCTCACAAGAGAATTTATCTTTTTCTCACAGCATTTAGGGTGTGTTCATTTATTAAGATTGAAACAATCATCATATAAGTCAGAGTATTTGTTCTGGCTTTTTTCTTGCATATAGGAAGAAAAGCTATAAAGATCACTTATTCATTTCAGTCCCGCTTTCTTTGTGGTATAATAGAAACGATTGAATAAATGCGCTAAAAATAGCGAACAAGATAAGAGGAGAGAAATATGGCAAAAGATATTCGTGTGCGTTATGCACCAAGTCCAACGGGACTACTACACATCGGAAATGCCCGTACCGCATTGTTTAACTACTTGTATGCGCGTCACCATGGTGGAACCTTTATCATCCGTATCGAAGATACGGACCGTAAGCGCCACGTCGAAGATGGAGAACGTTCACAGCTTGAAAATCTTCGTTGGTTGGGCATGGATTGGGATGAAAGTCCAGAAACTCATGAAAACTACCGTCAGTCTGAACGTTTGGAACTCTATCAAAAATATATCGATCAACTCTTGGCTGAAGGGAAAGCTTACAAATCTTACGTCACTGAAGAAGAGTTGGCAGCGGAACGCGAACGCCAAGAAGCAGCCGGTGAAACACCTCGCTACATCAACGAATACCTCGGCATGAGCGAAGAAGAAAAAGCTGCTTATATCGCAGAACGTGAAGCAGCGGGCATGATTCCAACGGTTCGTCTGGCGGTGAATGAGTCTGGTATCTACAAATGGCATGATATGGTCAAAGGCGATATCGAGTTTGAAGGTGGTAATATCGGTGGGAGACTGGGTCATCCAAAAGAAAGATGGCTATCCAACTTACAACTTTGCTGTTGTCATCGATGACCACGACATGCAAATCTCTCACGTCATCCGTGGAGATGACCACATTGCCAACACCCCAAAACAACTCATGGTCTATGAAGCTCTTGGTTGGGAAGCACCTGAGTTCGGTCACATGACCTTGATCATCAACTCTGAAACTGGTAAGAAGTTGTCTAAACGTGACACCAACACCCTTCAGTTCATCGAAGACTATCGTAAGAAGGGTTACCTTCCGGAAGCAGTCTTTAACTTTATCGCTCTTCTTGGTTGGAACCCTGGTGGGGAAGACGAAATCTTCTCTCGCGAAGAACTCATCCAGCTCTTTGATGAAAATCGTCTCAGCAAGTCTCCAGCAGCTTTCGACCAGAAGAAAATGGACTGGATGAGCAATGAGTATATCAAGAATGCGGATCTTGCGACCATCTTTGAAATGGCAAAACCATTCCTCGAAGAAGCAGGACGTTTGACAGACAAGGCTGAGAAATTGGTTGAACTCTACAAACCACAAATGAAATCAGTGGATGAAATCGTTCCATTGACAGACCTCTTCTTTGCAGACTTCCCAGAATTGACAGAAGCAGAGAAAGAAGTCATGGCTGGTGAAACAGTGCCAACTGTACTTGAAGCCTTCAAAGCGAAACTCGAAGCCATGTCAGACGATGAGTTTGTGGCAGAAAATATCTTCCCACAAATCAAAGCGGTTCAAAAAGAAACTGGTATCAAAGGGAAAAACCTCTTTATGCCAATCCGAATCGCCGTTTCAGGTGAGATGCATGGTCCTGAATTGCCAGATACCATCTACTTGCTTGGACGCGAAAAATCCATCCAACACATTGAAAGCATGTTGGAAAAAATTACAAAATAAAATATGAAATAGGGGTGATCGTGGAGAACATTTCAAGATTTGTTCAGATCCCCCTGTTTTTGTATTATTTTGTCTCTAACTTTTCCATCAGATACGGATAATTTCAGCCAAAGGTATGGATCGACTATCTGAAATAAGGTATAATAATAACGTGGCAATAAGGCCGGTTGGAGGTTGATTTTCCAACTATTTCAGCCTATTTGTACTAATTATTGATGTAAAAAAATATGGTTAGATAGAAATGAGGAAAAATGGCAGTTGTAGTCGGACGGTATTGTGTGTTTTCACATAAGAATAAGCAATATTCGCGTTATTTTCGATTATCACCTGATGGGCAGATCCAAGATATTGGTGGAGAAGGTCATGATAACGAACGATATTGGGATGTTGAAAATCATCAGATTCGTTTGTTTTCCAAGGATAAGCAATTGACAGCCACCTTTACCTGTTGTTATGAGGAGGAAGGTTATTCCTATTGGGAAGGAATGCATCAGCAAACCATTCCGCTCGAGTTGCGTCTTTATGATTTGCGATCAGATTTATTCGATTTCAAGACGAAGTTCACAAGTCGTCATTTAATTGATTATGGTGCCTTAACTGTGGGGCCACATACTTATGGCATTCCTTTGTTGGTTGACTTTGATCATGGTGGAAAGGTTATCATAGGGGATTATTGCTCTATTGGACAGAATGTCTACTTTGTGACCGCCAATCATGCTCTTGACTTGGTGACGACGTATCCTTTTAAGAGCTTAGAAAAATTTTATACAGATCAGTCTTTGCCAATTTCGGATGATCATGTTCTTTGTAAACCTACCCTTGTAGGGAATGATGTCTGGATTGGTAACAATGTCCAAATTATGGCGGGAGTTACAATTGGAGATGGAGCGGTAATTGCGGCTGGATCTATTGTGACAAAGGATGTAGCGCCGTATGCAATCGTTGGAGGAAATCCAGCAAAACTCATCCGTTATCGTATTGAAGATGAAGAACAACGTTTGGCAATGCAAAAGATTTCCTGGTGGGATTGGCCAGAACAAGTCGTTGCAGAACGACTAGAAAGTATGATGAGTAAGGATCTCTCTGCCTTTATTGCAGAATATCTTCCCAAATAAAAAAAGTAAAAAGTAAAAATGACAGAAAAAGTTAGTGTAATTGTACCCGTATATAACGTTGAAAAATACCTTAGACAGTGTTTGGATAGCATTCTTCAGCAGACCTATCAAAATCTTGAGATCCTAATCATCAATGATGGCTCAACAGATGGAAGTGATGCGATTTGTCGAGAGTATCTTGAAAAAGATGAACGAATCACCTATCATATTAAGGAAAATTCCGGTGTTTTTGACACCAGAATGATAGGACTGCAAGAAGCATCTGGTGCCTATGTGACCTTTGTTGATTCAGATGATTGGGTAGAGAAAACTTATATTGAAGAACTGTATGATAAACTAATAACTTACCATGCAGATATAGTGACCGCTAATTATTATCTCTTTAATGATGCAGAGAGTCTCTTTTATTTCTTTATGGGGGAGCAGGATTATTATGAGCGCCTCTATACCCCTGTACAGCTGATTGATGGACTTTATGAGACAAAGTTTAATAAGAGTTTTGCGCTCCTTTCTGCTTGGGGGAAACTTTATAAACGTTCCTTGTTTGATGAGTTACAATTTTCAAAGGATCGAATAGGAGAGGACCGTTTCTTGAGCCTCAAGGCTTTTTTGAGCAGTGAGAGAGTGGTCTATCTGAATAAAGGTTTATATGCTTATCGAGAACGCACGGGTAGTCTCTCTCATACTTGGACTGGGGAGTGGATGCCTGCCTTGGTTTGTGAGATGGAAGAAAAAAATTGGCGCTTTTTAGCCAACCAGGGGGTATCCTCTTGAAAAAAACGATCAATCTTTATCAAATGGTATTAAAGGCGTGCTTGGCGAACAGTCGATTTCATGGTTTAGAGAATAGTGAGGCTTATCGACAAATTTCGGAAAAATACCAAGCCTTGAGTTTGAAACCACAACCGCATCGTGGAGAAAAACGGGCTATTGTTTTGGCTGCCAATTATCCTTATCTAGATCAGGTTTTGGCAACGATGAAATCAGTCCTTTACCACCATCGGAATATCCGTTTTTACCTCATCAATGGTGATTTCCCACAGGAGTGGTTTACGGGGATGAATCGTCATCTTGTTCGTTTTGATAGTGACATTGTAAATTGTCGTGTCACGAGTTCGCAGATCCAACAGTACAAGACAGATATATCTTATACTGTTTTCTTGAGGTACTTTATTTCGGATTTTGTTAAAGAAGAGCGCGTGATTTACATGGATTGTGATATGGTAGTGACAGGGGCCACTTGATGATCTCTTTACAATGGATCTAAAAGGGATATCCTGTCGCAGCAGTCCGAGATTATGGGGGACGTGTCTTTTTACAACCGAGAAATCTTCAATGCAGGCTTTTTTTAGTGATTGACAATGCTTATTGGAGAGCCAAACAAATGAGTCAATACCTGATTGAAATGACGAATGAATGGCACGATCGAGTGGACCAGGCAGATCAATCTATTTTTAAATATGGTATTTGAAAACAATTGGTATGAACTGCCATTTGATCTGAATCATGTTGTGCTGCACAATCATTTTACAGATTATCAAATTCCAGAAGGTCAAGAGTTTCCAAAGGTTCTCCATTATTTATCTCATAGGAAACCATGGTTTCCGCTAGCGGCACTGAGACCTATCAGGGATGTTTGGTGGTTTTATGCGCAATTGGATTGGTCGGAAGTTTCTAATAATCTTGATTTATCTCCGCTGCGTGAAGTAGATCTCTACCCAGAAGGTCGTCCGCTTACTTGCTTGGTCTATACGAGTGTAGCAGAAATTCCTCATTTGGAGGATCTGATTCAACGCTTACCGAATGTTTGCTTTAAGATTGCTGCGCGTGTTCTAGTATCTGACGAGCTTGCACGCCTGCTCGTCTACCCAAATGTAACTGTTTACTCAGGAATTAATAACATGCCTAACCTAGATGCAGAGTTAGTTACCTTGAGTGATGTATTACTGGATATCAATCCTGGCGAAAAGACAATGGAAATCTTAGATCGTTTTCAGTTGGAAGATAAGCCAATCTTGGCTTTTGAAGAAGTGAAATCGACAGAGCATCATCAACAGGTATTCTCAATGGAAGATTGGCAAGGATTGGTTGATGCGATTTGTAATATGAGAAAGGTACGAGAATAAATGACAGAATTTCAATTGGATGGTAAATTTCAACAGATTTCAATTGACCCTACAGCTCATGTCGAACTGGGTCAGGATGTTACCTTGCGTTCTTTTGTTTGTCTAGAGGTGGGAAATGGAGCAACCCTGAAACTCGGGAATCGCGTTTTCTTTAATATTAACTGTTCCATTCATTGTGGATATCATATTGAAATTGGTAAGGATACCATGTTTGGAGATGGCGTTCGTATTTTCGATAGTAATCATCAATATTCCAACTACCACGTAGAAAAAATCGCTTTTAATTATGGAAAGATCTCGATCGGAAAAAATTGTTGGATTGGTGCCAATGTTGTGATTCTTAAGGGAGTCACGATCGGTGACAATGTTATTATTGGTGCAGGAGCAGTCATTCATAAGGATATTCCAAGTAACTCCATTGTTGTAAGTAAAGAGGAACTCATCATAAAAGAGCGTCCTCAATTAGAGCATCATGTCTTTACTCTGACAGCTTCAGACACTCTGGAAAACCTGACGTATTTGGTAGAAAATCTTCCAGAAGTTTCGTTTCATATTGCAGCCAAGACCAATGTTTCAGATCGCTTAGAAGCCTTTTAAAAAGTATGACAATGTAACGTTATACACAAACGTCCATCATGACGATATTATAGAGGATTTATTGGATCAATCAGAAATCTACCTGGATATTAATCATTGGGATCAGGTGGATTCTATTGTAGATCGGGCATTTGAAAAGGGAAAACCAGTCTTTGCTTTTGATAATGTAGCTCACAGGGCAGAGTTGGGTGGTAGTATATTTTCTCATCAGAACCCTGAAATGATGGTGGAAGAAATTCAAAGACGATTGTTTGGACATGCTGTGGATAGTTTAAACTAAAAAAGGAAATAAAATGAAAAAGGCGATTGTACTGGGGGCCGATAATGGCTACATGGATAAGGTAGAAACAACGATTAAGTCAGTTTGTGCGCATAATGACCATATCAAATTCTACGTTTTTAATGATGACCTTCCTTCGGAATGGTTTCGTGTGATGAACAAACGATTGAAAACGATCCATTCAGAAATTGTAAATGTGAAAATTTCGGATCATTCGCTTAGAAATTATCGTTTAGCCATTAGTTATTTATCCTATGCGGCTTATTTTTCGTTACTTTATTGGTGAATTTGTTGAGGAAGAACGGGCAATTTACTTGGATTCAGATATCATTGTGACGGGAAGTCTAGATAACTTGTATAATGTTGCCTTAGAAGAATATATGTTGGCGGGGGTACCTGATTATTTTTGATGGTGATTATACAGGTGATTTTAATTCTGGTATGATGGTTATTCCTGTCACAAGATGGAAACAGGAGCAAGTTGCCTCACAATTGCTAGAATTGACAGAACAGTATCATCAAACTGTATTTGGTGATCAAGGAATTTTTAAATATCTTGTTTAGAGGCCAATGGAAAAAAACTAAATCGCTTAAATAATTTTTATGGTCGGTATGGATACATTAGCGCAAAGTGTAAATGATCGAGCTTGGTATGATTCGGCCTTACCGGAAGGTGCTTATCCGCTAATTATTCACTATACAGATGATAAGCCATGGTATCATCTTTCAAACAATCGTTACCGGTCGACGTGGTGGTTTTATTATAGTGTGGATTGGTCAGATATCCTGTTAAGAAAAAAATCCTATTAATGAAAAATGAGGGTGGGTGATTGGCATACTCTCATAGAACCACCAAAAGTACTATACAGCTATTTTTACGGATTCTTGTGAACTAGAACAAATTGAAATATTTCTAAAAGAACTTCCACAAGTCCATTTTACAATATTGGCTCATACCGTTTTTGCCTCTTCTGTTATTGATCTACAAAAATATGAAAATGTATCGATTCATCCAGGGTTCACACCATTTAATCTTGATGATATTATGAGTAAGCTTGATTTTTACTTGGATATTAATCATGGAAATCAAATTGCTGATATTATCAATAAGGTACATAATATAGGAAAACCGGTTTATGCTTTTGATGTCACAAACTATGATAATTATGGACGAAGCAGGGTGTTTCCCGTTTCTGAGGTGGATTTGATGATAAATGAGATCAAATTAGAGTTAGATTTAAAAAAAGAAAGGTAAGTTGGATGAATAAAGTTATAGCGTTAGGGGCTGATAATGGCTATATGGACAAGGTAGAAACAACAATCAAGTCAGTTTGTGTGCATAATGATAGCGTTAAATTCTACGTTTTTAATGATGATCTTCCTTCAGAATGGTTTCGTGTGATGAACAAACGATTGAAAACGATCCATTCAGAAATTGTAAATGTGAAAATTTCAGACAACCATTTACAGGGTTACCATCTTCCCACAGCTCATCTTTCGTATGCAGCTTATTTTCGTTTTTTCATTTCAAAAATCGTAGAAGAAGAAAGGGTTTTATACCTTGATTCAGATATTATTGTAGATGGAAGTTTGACAGAGTTGTTTGAGACGGATTTTGACGATTGCCCTTTAGCTGCTGTACGAGATGAGGTTATGTGGTCAAATTTTAATTCAGGAGTCATGTTGATTAATAATAAATATTGGAGAGAACATGACATTTCCACTCAACTGTTTGAATTGGCGGATCAATACCATGAAGATGTATTTGGTGACCAAGGGATATTGAATCGTTTTTTTGCTGGGAATTGGAAAGAATTAGAAGCGAAATATAATTTCATGGTTGGGACAGACTCGGTTGATCCTCAATTACAATGGAGGAATTGGAATGAAAGAGCGACTGCTGATGAAAAGGATGTTTTCATTATCCACTATACAGATGCAAAGCCATGGTTACCGACTTACAAACCGTTTAGGTGATCGCTGGTGGTTCTATTATGCTCTAGATTGGTCAGATGTATTATTGCGCACAGAAATCACAAATCGTGATTTAGGAGCTTTAACTGTACAGGAACCCTACCATACAGCTATTTTCACAAATGCGTGTGAAATGGAACATTTGGAGTACCTGATTCAAGCCCTGCCTAATGTGCATTTCCATATTCTAGCCCATACAACTTTTGCATCGCAAGTCGTTGATCTTCAACGCTATCTTAATGTGACAATCTACCCTTGCTTTAACCGATATAATTTTGAAACCGTTTTGGAAAAAATAGATTTTTATCTTGATATCAATCATTTTAATGAAATTATGTCGATTACACAGGAAGTTCATAAACTTGGAAAACCAATCTACGCCTTTGACAATACCAGCAAGGACCAGTCTGGAGAAAGTCATGTTTATCCGGTTCAGAACCCTGAAATGATGGTGGAAGAAATTAAATCTTATCTGGTCACATTGACTAATTAGATTTGTGGTGAGAGAGAAAAATCGTTATAAAAATACAACTGGATTTTGCTTGGAGGAGAGATGATTTACACTTTTAATCTGATGGTAGAATTAGAGCCTAACGGTGTCGATGTTGCCCAGGCTTACCGTGGACAAATCTTTAGGAAATTGGGGTGCCCAGCACGTTTTGTTTTTACGCAAGTTCCTCCTAGATATAAATGGGATTACTATTTGTCTTTGGGATATGCGGAAGATGAAATCATTCTAGCACATATGTTACTAACAGATCAGCGTGATATGACCTTGACAATGAGTGTGGAGGAAATGAAGCAACGCTTGAATCTTCATTCCACTCCAATTGAACGAGATCAAGAGTTAATATTTCCGGAAGAGAATGGGATTTCTCTTGTCTTGCACCAGAATACTCTTAAATCAAATTATGTTGATTATGTCGATTATTATGTAGCTGGTCATCTTCTTCGTAGGGAACATTACGGGAGTGTAAAGCTTTATACAGAATATTTTACAGCTGTTCCCACTGATGTGGGATTGGTTGCAAGAGTCTTTCGTCGTCTTTTTTATAACTTGGATGGTTCTGTAGCTTTAGAGGAAATGAAAAAGACACCGGGTGAACTGACGGATTCTGTCTATCGGCAGGGGGATCATTGGTTTTATAATGAGCCGGAGCTTTTGAGCCAAGCGATCGGCACCTTACAGTTCTCGGCAAAAGACCATATCATTGTGGATCGTATAGAGCGTCTCCCCTTTACACAGGCTCTTTTGAAAATGAAGGGAGAGGCAACCTTATCGTGTGTCCTTCATTCGCTGCATAATTGGGGTGACTGTATCAATTCCGAATATTTCCTTCTTTTTCAGTATGATAACTATTTCGACCATATCATTGTATCTACGGAGGCGCAAAAGGAAGAATTAGAACGGGATCTGTCGACGGATAAGCCTGTATCGGTCTTGCCTGTCGGAGGACTTGAAGGTTTGCAATATTCGGATTGTCGTAAGCCCTATAGCCTGATGATTGCGGCCCGGTTTGTGCGACGAAAGAGATTGGACCTAGCGATCGATGCGGTAGTGGCCTTGCATGAAAAAATTCCAGAGGTTACATTGGACATTTATGGTCAAGGTATGCTTTGGCAAGAAATAGAAGAAAAAATTAAGCAATTAAATGCTCAAAGTTATATTCATCTCAAGGGGCACCAAGACCTTCAAACTCGTTTTAAGGAGTATGAACTTTATTTGGCCACTTCCGAGTGGGAAACGTATGGTTTAACCTTACTAGAGGCGATAGGATCTGGTCTTGTCATGGTGGGGACAGATGTCCCCTATGGGAATCCCACTTTTATAAAAAATGATCGAAATGGTTTTATCGTTCCGTTTGTAGATCGCTCACATGAAGAAGTGGTTGCTGACTTGGATGGAGCTATGCAGAAGGCTTTCGAGCACTTGAATAGACTAAGAGAAGGGTCTTATGAATTAGCGAAACACTATATGACAGATCAAATGATTGGACAATGGAGAGATTTTTTGGTGAAATAGGGGAAGAATAGCGATGTATTATCTAGTCAATGAATGGTCCTTAGATGACGAGAGATTGAGGAAGGACTTAGAACAAATTGGTCTACCGATCCAATCTCTACAGTTAAAAAAATGTTCTGGATTCTATTTTTCAATCAGAAAGTAGACTCACCTCTGCATATGACCAGCCTTCCGCTACCCCCGTTTTGGGAAGTGTATGTGAATGGGGATATTGTTTCTGATGGAGTGAAGAGAGGAAAGATAGACTGTTTTCAAGATCGCCCTCAAAGGGTTAAAAAAGTAGATTGGTATGATCCAGATGGTCATTGCTCTGTGAGTGACCACTATGATCGATCTGGTAGCCTCTTTCTGAAAGAATTTTGGAGTGCAAATGAACGCCATCTCTCTATTTATACGAATGATAGAATGGGGAAACTCTATCTATTCCATCAACATGATCGTGCGATCTACCAAGCGATCGATGGGTTAGAACAGGGGTTTTTCGTCGATAGAAGATGCGAAAAAAAGGCCCTTCTTCAAGAAGTCCTTTTGCAGGCTGAAACAGTCTTCTTGTCTGATCCAGAATTGTTGAAGGCTTTACCCAAACTTGAGAAGGAACAGGTTATCTTCTATGGTCGGTCAACTCTTCCTGAAGTAGAACTTGCTCCTCTGGTGGACAAGGGTGTAAAAGTGTTCGTTCGTGAACCTAACCTTGATATGGCACCTCATTCGCTATTATTTCCCGACTTATTTGGGAGACTTGAGGGAATTTCAGCCACAGGTTCTTATTTTGACGAATACAGAAGAAGTCGAACAAATTGAAGTTCTTGTGAACGCTCTTCCTCATTTTCAGTTTCATATTGCAGCCTTGACAGAGATGGGGGGACGATTAGTGCGTCTCAATGATTACCCAAATGTTCATCTCTATCCAGGAATTTCAGGTGAGAATTATGAGCGGTTATTAAATAAATGCCGTATTTACCTAGATATTGCTTATGCAGATGAAATTTTAGACGGAAATCGAATGGCTCTTGAAAAAGGAATGATTTTATATGCCTTTGAAGAAACCTGTCACCGACCAAATGTTTATACAAAAGATCACTTGTTTCAAAAGGATGACGTTACAGCCTTGCTCGATGAACTATCTCAGCTGGAAGATCCAAAAAAATATCAATCAGCCTATGATAAGCAAAAGATGCATCCGACGCTAGCAACGAAAGAAGAGTTAAAGATGATAGTTCAAATGACAGAAAATAAAGAAGGGAAACTATGACGAAAGTACATATTACAAATCTATATGGTATGGCAGGCGATAGTACTGTTATCTTAGCTCAGAATGCTGTGACAGAAATTGCACGTTCAATGGGTTTTCGTGAAATCGGAATCTATTTTTATAATATCACGACAGACAGTCCAGGGGAACGAAGCAAGCGTCTGGATGGGATCATGGCTAGTATCTCATTTGGAGATATTGTTATCTTTCAATCACCAACTTGGAATGGTTGGGAATTTGATGCGGAATTTGTAGCGAAGATGAAGGATCTGAGGGTCAAATTAGTGGTGTTCATCCATGATGTTGTTCCACTGATGTTCCGAGATAATGCCTACCTCATGCCAGTTTATATGGATATGTTTAACCAAGCAGATGTTATCATCGCGCCATCACAGCAGATGGTGGATCGTCTGCGTAAAGAAGGGCTAACGGTGGAAAAAGTCTTGATTCAAGAATTTTGGGATCATCCTCATAACCTCAGTTTGAACCAACCAGGATTTAAAAAAGAGATTTTCTTTGCAGGATCTTTGACACGTTTTCCAGAGTTGCAAAATTGGGTTTATGAAACCCCTTTGCGAGTTTTTGCGAATGAGCCAAAGAGCAATCCAGAAGCCAATTTAGTGATTGAAGGATGGAAGCGCAATGAAGAACTCCTGATGGAACTCTCAAAGGGAGGCTTTGGTCTTGTCTGGAATACCCAGTACAACGATGGGGAGAATGTTGACTACTACGAAATGAATATTTCACATAAGCTCAGCACCTATCTTGCAGCAGGAATTCCTGTGATTGTACCCAACACCTTATCAAATAGTCATCTGATAGAAGAGCGTGGCTTAGGATTTGCTGTGAACAGTTTGGAAGAAGCCAATCAATTGGTTCAAAATATGGATCCAAACGTATCAAGAAATCAGTAGTAGGGCTCAAGGGTTTGCCTTCCTCCTTAAAGAGGGCTATATCACTAAGAAGTTGTTAGTTGATTCAATCTTTTGCCTGGCCTGCAAGTGATGAATACCTTTTACATCGCACTCTCTGCTAAAATATAAAAGAAAATGGAAAAAATGGAAAAAATTAGTGTCATCGTCCCTGTATATAATTCAGAGGCCTATCTTGAAAATTGCTTAAATAGTATCATCCAACAGACCTATCAAAATTTAGAAATTATCTTAGTCAACGATGGTTCAACGGATGGTTCTGCCGCTATTTGCCAACGCTACAAGATTCAGGACCCTCGAGTGAAGGTCTATCATAAGCCTAATGGAGGAGTTGGATCTAGTCGGAATCGTGCTTTAGAAGCGGTGACGGGAGACTACATTCTCTTTGTGGATAACGATGATTGGTTGGAACTGGATCATATCGAGAGTTTATATCATTTGCTGAAAAAAGCAGATGCAGATATTGCAATTGGAAATTTCACTCAATTTATGGAAGAAGAGGGGAACTTTTTAATCCATGTTGGGGGAAATGATTATTTTGAGCGTGTCTATTCTCCTTTTGAGTGGTTCCAACATCAATATGATGGGCAGTATAATCTGAGCCAATGTTTCACGGTCCCTTGGGCAAAGCTTTATAAGGCGGAATTGTTTAAAGAGATTGTTTATCCAACAGATAAAACGGTAGAGGATGATTATACGACCTACAAGGTCTATCTACAAGCTGATAAAATTGTCTATATGAACCGGGCCATCTATCTGCATCGTAAACGTGAGACAAGTGTGACCAAAACGGTCAATCTTGCAGATGTTTATCCGTTACAAAGTATCGAAGAACGCATGATGATTCTTCAATTGATCGGAGCTCCAAAGGGCTTAATAGATGCAGAAATTGCTGCTTACAAGTGGCGATTGGCCATTCATGAAGAAGAGACCTTAAAACATGGAGACATGGAAGCTTATCAGCAAGTACTGGTAAAAAAACGGATCAAGGAGAAGAGTTTTCATGCATGATACAAAAAGTCGGGCGATTGTTCTAGCAGGAAATCAGAACTTTACCGCTCAGTTATCGACGACTATAAAATCTATCTTTTATCACAATAAAAATGTGAAAATTTATGTTTTGAATCGAGATATCCTTCCAGACTGGTTTCGAAAACCACGGAAAATGGCCCAACTCTTAGGGGGCGACCTCATTGATGTCAAATTGAATCCGGATGATGTGAAGGATACCTGGTGGACTCTGGAACATATTAGTCTGGATACTTATTCCCGCTACTTTATTCCGAAGTATATCTCAGAGGAAAAGGTGCTGTATCTCGATGCGGATTTGCTGGTTCTAAAGAACTTAGAGGATATCTTTGATATAGATATGAAGGACTACCCGATCGCAGCCGTGATGGACACAGATAACCAAAGTTTTAATTCCGGTGTCTTATTAATTGACAATGGTTTGTGGAAAAGAGAAAATATGACAGAGCAGTTGGTGAATGAGACGAATGGCTCACTCCAGCAAGCTTTAGAAGGAAATATTCCTAAATTTAATGGGGATCAGACAATCTTTAATAAGGTCTTTCGTGATAGATGGTTAGCCTTGGATAAAAGGATGAACCTCCAAGTTGGTCATGACGTGACTGCTTTTATGAGTCATTGGCCAAATCACTTTATAGATAGTGAAGATCCCTATGTTGTACATTTTGTCTCTCACCGAAAACCATGGACGACACTAAGTGCCAATCGTTTCCGCCAATTATGGTGGGCTTTTCATGACATGGATTACAGTCAGGTCTTGTCTCACCATATGGGGGACTTCCAGATAGAGATGGATCCCGATTATGAGCTCCATTTGTTAAATTTGACCAATTCTCAATCCTTCAAAAACCTTGAGGAACTGATTCAGGGACATCCGAAGGCCTTGTTCCATATTGCTGCCTATACGGAAATGGGAGAGGAATTGGTGCGTCTTGCAAAATATGAAAATGTGAGATTGTATCCAGAAGTCGTCCCTCCAGTATTGGAAGAACTTATCCATCGTTCTGCTGCCTATTTAGATATTAACTATGGTACTGCTGATCAAGCAACCTTGTCAGCTTATGCGAAAACAGGAAAACCGATCTTATCCTTCCCAGAAACCAGACATAGTGAGCAAGCGCAGTTAGAGGTCAACACGATTGAACAAATGCATTCACTCATCAAAGAGCGTATAAAGACAGGTAAATGGGGAGAGGTTCACGAGCTTCCACGAATGCACTCCTTTACCATGACCCAAACGCAAGATCTCGAGTCAATCGAAGAACTGGTTTGTGCTCTTCCATTTGTGCAGTTTCATATCGGTGCTTGGACAGCTATGGGGCCTAAGTTAGTCGAATTAAAGCAACATCCCAATGTTAGTTTGTATCCTGCGATCAATCAGGAGCAGTTGACCCAGCTGATTCATAGTGCGGATCTTTATTTGGATATTAATCATGGCGATGAAGCTGGTGAGATTCTATCACAGGTAGAAATGGCGGGGATTCCTAGTTTTGGTTTTTATAAAACTCAACACGGGAACCATGGGCAGTTTCTTTTTTCAAGTGAGCGACCACAGGAACTGATTACGGCGATTGAGCAGTTGGATGGAGAAGGAAGCTTGCCTCAAATTCTCCCTCTACCAACGGTTAAGTCCATTGATGAGAGTCTGGACTTCATTAGGGAAAATCATTCATCTGTCATTCGTTTTGGAGATGGTGAAATCAATCTAATTGCTGGCCATTCTATTGCCTACCAAGATTATCATCCTGAACTAGCACGATCTCTACGTGAGTTGGTTGGAATGAACAGTACAGAAAAACTCTTAGTCTGTTTGCCAGATGCTTTCGAAGATCGCTTCCAATTTACATGGTGGGCAGAAGATTTTTGGAAAAAGCATTTGGATCATTATGATCAGTTTTATCGTGAAATTGCTCCAGCTCCTTGCTATGGATCTACCTTTATTTCACGTCCTTATATTGACTTTAAGGATAAAAGTCGAGCAGCCTCCCAGTTTGACAAACTTAAAAAACTGTGGGAGAATCGGGATATTCTGATTGTTGAAGGAGCAACTTCTCGTACAGGGGTGGGTAATGATCTGTTTGATCGTGCAAACTCCATCCTACGAATTGTTTGTTCTTCACACAATGCTTATAAGGATGTGGACACAATTGAGGCCACGATTCGCCAATATGCGGAGGATCGCTTAATTCTGATTATGTTAGGCCCAACAGCAAAAGTATTGGCTGCTCATTTGGCGAATGATGGTTACCAAGCATTGGATATTGGGCATATTGATTCAGAATACGAGTGGCTGCAGATGGGAGCACAGACGAAAGTCAAGTTGAAACACAAACACACGGCAGAATATAATTTTGACCAAGATATTGAATTCATCGAGGATGAAACCTACACCAAACAAATCGTGGCAGACTTATCTCGTTTGCCAATAGAATAAGAAAGATACATGAATAATAAAAATGCAGTAGTATTGGCAGGAGATTATGCTTATATTCGTCAGATAGAGACCGCTTTAAAAATCTCTTTGCTATCACAATCGCCAGCTTAAAATATACCTTTTCAATCAAGATATCCCAGTCGAGTGGTTCCGTGCCACGAGAGAGCATGTGGAGAGACTCGGAGGAGAGCTTCTTGATATTAAGTTGATTGGACCACAGTTCCAGATGAATTGGACGAATAAACTGGGTCATATCAACCATATGACCTTTGCACGGTATTTTATTCCAGATTTTGTTCAGGAGGATCAGGTTCTTTATTTGGATAGTGATCTTGTTGTGACTGGGAATCTTGATTCTCTTTTCAATCAGGAGTTGGGAGAGAATTATGTTGCCGCCGTTCGTTCTTGTTTTGATGCGGGAATTGGTTTTAATGCGGGCGTATTATTGATCAATAACCGTCTTTGGAAGGATCAGCAAATCCGTCAGGTTCTAGTCGAAACGACAGAGCGCGAACATGCAAATGTAGGGAGAAGGGGATCAGTCGATTCTCAATATGGTATTTGAAGATCGCTATTTAAAATTGGATGATATTTACAATTTTCAAATTGGCTTTGATGCGGGAGCAGGGGAAGCTGGTCATCGTTTTGTGTTTGAAATCCCTTTGGTCCCGCTTCCTTTGATTCTTCATTATATCTCTCCTGATAAACCGTGGAACCAATTTTCAGTAGTGAGATTACGTGACCAATGGTGGCGGTATCATCTAATGGAATGGTCTGAGGTGATGAGTCATTGGAAAGAACGTGGCTTTGAGTTGGGACCAAAAAATTCCAAGCCCCTTCTAACCTGTTATACACTAACGAATTCTTATCTCTTAGAACAGATAGAATATTTGGTCCAACACCTTCCAGAAGTTCGTTTTGAAATCGCTGCTTATACTTATATGGCAGTAGATTTATTACGTTTATCACAATATCCAAATGTGAGTCTTTATCCGAATACGTATCCGCTTTTGATCGAGCAACAGTTACCACAGGTAGATCTTTATTTAGATATCAATCATTTTGATAAAATTCCATTGATATATGAGTTGGTTGGTCAGGCCGGAATCGCGATGTTTGCATTTGAAAATACCCAGGGACAGGGACAAACTTATCAGGCTGTTTTTTCTCATGAACATCCAGAAGAAATGGTGGCAGCTATACGTCATTATATTGAAGAGCGTAGAAGTAATAGAAAGGGGCCAGACTTATTGTGAGCAGATTTCGACATACCGTTGTTTTAAAACGGATTTCTTGGACCTTGTTTTTCCTCTTTATATATATGTTAGGAAGCCAATTGCTATTACCTTTTGTCAATCTAGATGATCCTAACTTTTTAGGTGGAGCCACTTACTCGTTAACTTTTACAAGTGCCATGATGGGAGGGAATCTAAAGTCGCTTTCTGTCTTCTCTGTCGGCTTATCCCCCTGGATGTCTGCCATGATTCTCTGGCAAATGTTCACACTTTCGAAAAAGTCAAACTTAGGGAAATTACCAATAGAAATTCAAGATCGGAGACGAATGTATTTGACATTAGGGATTGCTTTGATCCAGTCATTGGCTGTTTCTCTCAACTTACCGATTGAGGCGGGCATCCCCAAGGGACTAGCAATTGTCACAAATACGTTGCTTTTAATAGCGGGGGCCTTCTTTCTGGTTTGGCTGTCAGACCTGAATTCTTTCATGGGAATTGGCGGTTCTATTGTGATTTTGATGGCTAGTATGGTAGCGAATATTCCACAACAGATTGTGACGAGTATCCAACGCTTGCATGTTGGCTTGGATTTTATTCTCTTACTGGTTGTCATGGGTGTGATCTTTCTCTACGTTTCTGTTACTTTCCAGGAGGCGCGCTATCGGATTCCAGTAAATAAAATTGATATTCATAATCGGTTTAAACAATACTCTTATTTGGATATTATGTTGACACCAGCGGGTGGGATGCCTTTTATGTATGCCATTTCAATGGTTTCTATTCCTCAGTATGTGCTGCTCTTGTTGCGGATGGTACTTCCTAAAGCTGACTGGATTCCTAAATGGATATCGGCTCTCACAATTGGGCAACCTCTTTGGCTGGTGCTCTACCAACTGATTCTGTTTGTTTTTGTCCATTGCTTTTTGCCTTTGTAAATGTCAGTGGTGAACAAATCTCGGAGCGGATGCGGAAGTCCGGCGAATATATCTATGGTATTTATCCTGGTCCCGATACTAGTCGATTCCTGAATCGTTTAGTCATGAGATTTGCAGTTATTGGAGCAGTATATACTGTTTTGATGGCGGGAGGCCCCATGTTGGTCGTTTTAATGGATCCACAATATCTACAATTAAGTATGATCCCAGGTATGTTTCTGATTTTTAGTGGGATGGTTTATAATATTCGAGAAGAAGTAAAAGCCTTGACACTAAATGAATCCTACAAGGGATTGTTTGAGTAGAATGATAGTGAGAAATGCTGGTGCAAATACGATCACTCTCAAGAATATTTTGAGAGTGATAGGCAGCTAGATGAATCAATTGTCTGGCTACCTATCACTACGATGTTCGTAGCCCAGTAGAAAAAGTTTTGGTCTTTCCTTATGGAAGATTGGTTTTCTATAGAAAAGGCATCTTTAATGTTATTTCCCTTCTTTGTTGTTGGGATAAGCGCGTGAATTATAATCAAAATAAAGTCATTGAAAAGGAGCACTATGTACTATTTTATTCCTGCTTGGTACGGGCAAGGGGTTGAGTTTTGGCAACCAGATATGACCCCATGGTACAATAGAAGAAAAAAAATTGATTTTGATGATACACTCCATCAAGTGAGAATCTTTCAAGAACAGAATCTGGATCCGACCCTATTGTTGCTGACCTACCAACCTCATTTACGGTATTTTTTGCATCGATACGATCTTTTAGAAGCCAATTATTTTTCAGTTTTTGATGCGATTCAAGGAATTCCCGATCAACCCATGCGTTGTCTTCAAGTGAAGGACTTAAGTTGGGGAGATGATTGTGATTTTATCTATACCCCCTTTGCAATTGTAGTAGAGAAGAGGGGCCAACGTTACGCTGAAATTGAACTAGGACCCGAAGGATATCTGAGCATGATCCGCTATTTCGAAATGGTCAAATTTTGAGGGAAATGATTTATGATGATCGTGGCTTTGTTTCCAGTGTCCTTCAATTTCAAGATGGGCGGGCAAGTTATCGTGCCTATATGAATTCAGAAGGGATATGGCAGTTGTGCCATTTTCTTGATGGGCGTGGAATTGTCTGCAATCCGGATATGAAGCATCGCTTTAAAAAAGACTACTATCTTAATTTGGAAGAAGTTATTTGGGAGTTCTTTGATCGCTATCTTGAAGAACAGGTCCAAAGCTCGGATTGCTTTGTAGTGGCTTCTGAGCAAAGAATGAACCGAGATGTTTTTGAGCATCTTCCTCAGGAGAGCAAAAAGGTTTTAACCTGGTTTAAAGAGAGGAATCAATCAGATTCAATAGAAGATTACGAACCCTATTTAAAAGCAACCCAATTAGTGGTTAGTGATCATCAGAAATTTGTGGATCAGGTTTGTGATTATTTCCCAGATCAGGCATCAAAAGTTCGACATATGGCGCCCTACGATACACGACTTTCTCTAGGGATGAGTCAACGTGTAAAAGAATCAAAAATCTTTTATCAGATCGATTTAGACCAGTTGGATATGGATGCCATTTATCAAGTATTGGCTTTTGTAGCTAAATATCCTAGAACGAAGGTGTTATTTGGTTGTTTCAATGCCCAGCATGCTGACTTTGAAACTTTTAAAAAAGGAGTAGAAGACCTCATTTCAAGATCCTTTCGACTAGATGATTTTGTATCTATTAAAGAAAGTCAGGGAGCTGAAAACAAGCTAGTAGAAAATCAAGAAATGGAGTATCGTTTTGACTTTGTAAACCTTCTTGATGAAACAACTTTGATGAGGGAATTGGAGTACACACGTCTGATTGTTGATCTGAGTCCGGAGCCTCATCGATACACCCAGCTTGCTGGTATCAGCGCAGGGATCCCTCAGATAAATATTGTAGCTTCTGATTATGTTAGTCACTTAGAGAATGGTTATATTTTAGAACAATTAGAAGACTTTGAGGAAGCTGCATACTATTATCTAGGTCAATTAAAACATTGGAATCAGGCTTTAATTGCTGCAATTGATAAGATCAGAGAAAATACAGGGGATCGCTTTGTCGCAAATGGGAAAATGACTTGAAGGAGAAATAGAATGTCTAAAGTGACTATTTTGCAAATTGGACGTGAAAATTGGATGAACCGGTTAGAGCCTCCAAAAAATATAACATGGATCTACCTGCGTGCCGGGCTAGCAAGTGATATTAAGGCACGAATGAAGCAGGGAAAAATAAAAAGTTTTGATGCTGTTTTAGTAGATGATCCGCTTGCCTTGTGGCTGTTATCGGATTTACGTGATTATTTGGCCCCCTATACTGTTTTCTATGATGAAACTATCAAAATTGTCGATCCGCGTGTAGAACAATTTACAAAAGAGGTGTGTGCAGTACCAACTGACTTCTCTCATCCTCAGGAACTCCTTCGGATCTTGCCAAAGGCGCTATTTTCAGGTCAGTATGGTGATAAACTGTTTCCTTTCCAAATTCAGGTACAACCACGATTTAAAGGGAAGGTAACCTATAATGGTCATGAGAATATGTGCCTTGAAGGGGACTATGGTTCTTCTTTTAAACCCCTATTAAATTGGTCTTATAATATACGAGTTGATAAAGATAGACCTGTCGAATTGTGGTTGGAGTTTGAAAAAGAAGAGACCTGTCAGTGTCAGCTGATTTTAAGAGTGATTCCAGAAGGTGCTGTTACCGATATTGCAAAGACGGTCATTGTCAGTGAAGAAGAGATGCGTGAAGGCGCGATTGTTCTAGACCAAGAGATGACCTATATGATATCTGCAACTCTTGAAGCCAAGGGGCAAGGGCGTCTCATAGTTGGAAATCTTCATCAACGTTGGACACGATTCCAATTTGGGAAGTACCTATTAGGAGGAGGCATCTTACATGATCGTCACCGTCAAGAATTGAATTACTTCTTTCATCCAGGAGATTTCAAGCCACCCTTATCCGTGTATTTTGCAGGTTTTCGCCCGGCAGAAGGTTTCGAGGGGTATTGGATGATGCGTTCGATGGGGACTCCCTTTCTTCTATTTTCAGATCCCCGATTACTAGGTGGGGCATTTTATATGGGGAGTGATGAGTTAGAACAAGGTGTACGAGATACCATTCAGCACTATTTGGATTATTTGGGATTTGATCAGGACCAACTGATTTTTTCTGGAATGTCAATGGGGACTTATCCCTCTATGTATTATGGTGCTGATTTTGAGCCACATGCCATTATTGTTGCAAAGCCTCTTACAAATATAGGAACGATTGGAAATAGAGCACGGTTGTTAGCACCGGAAGTCTTTCCAACAGGAATTGATGTCCTTCATATGCAGACAGGTGGTTTAGAAAATGCTGAGGTTCAGGAACTGGATAACCGTTTTTGGGACAAGTTTAAGCAGGCAGATTTTAGCAATACAACCTTTGGATTTTCTTATATGAAGGATGAAGATATGGATCCAACTGCCTATGACGATTTGACCACTGCACTTTATTATTCAGGCGCTAAAATCCTCAGCAAGGGAACCACAGGACGACACAATGATGATTCGACCACTGCGACAACTTGGTTTATCAATTTTTATCGAATGATACTGGAAAATGATTTTGGAAGAAAAGGATAGAGATGACATATATGAAAACACCTCAAATTTTATGGGGAGCGAATATGAGAACCTATATGCATGGTTCACAAGTTGAACAATTTCAAGATGGTTCGGTTCGTTTTTATAATCCTTTAGTGGCTTCAGGAACGGAGATACATTCTTGGACTGCCATACAAAATTATCAAGGAAGTCGGACCCAGCCAGTCTTGCCTTTATTGAAAAAAGGTCAGACCTACCGACTAGATGCTTTTTATACAACGGTTCCACAAGACTCGGTTTATCTCAAAGTAAGTTTTTGGGATCGCTATGATAAGGAAGTGAAACAAATTATTGAAAAGAGTCATTCGGTGACATTTGTCTACCCTAAGGAAGCCTATTATTATAGTATTGCTTTGTTGAGTGCAGGCGTGCTGGAGTTGAACTTTAAAGGGATGGGCATTGAAGAAGTAGGTGATGGACATGTTTAAACGTTTAAGACCGATGAAATCTGTCAAAGAATTACTTCACCAAGTCAATAGTTGGGCTGAGAGGATCGAACCATTAACAGATCAACAATTAAGGGACAAGACGATTACCTTTAAAAAGCGACTAGAACAAGGTGAAACGTTAGATGATCTGTTGCCAGAAGCTTATGCAGTGGTCCGTGAAGCCGATCGGCGTGTTTTGGGGATGTTTCCTTACGATGTACAGGTCATGGGAGCTATTGTGATGCACCAGGGCCATATCGCTGAGATGAGTACTGGTGAAGGAAAAACGTTGACAGCCACCATGCCCATTTATCTAAATGCTTTGACGGGTGAAGGGGCTATTCTTGTCACAACCAATGAATACCTAGCCAAACGTGACGCGGAAGAGATGGGACAGGTCTATGAGTTTCTAGGCTTATCCATCGGCGTTCCATTTGCACCAGATGGAGAAGATCTGGAAGCATCAGATAAACGTGCGATTTATGCATCTGACATTATCTATACGACGAATAGCGGCCTCGGATTTGATTACTTAATTGATAATCTGGCATCGAATGAAGAAGGGAAATTTACGTCCATTTAACTACGCGATTATCGACGAGGTTGACTCAGTTTTATTAGATAGTGCTCAAACGCCATTAATTATTTCGGGATCTCCTCGTGTACAATCAAATTATTATGGCATGATCAATACCCTTATGACTACAATGGTTGAAGGGGAAGACTACATCTTTAAAGAAGAAAAAGGTGAGGTTTGGCTGACAGAAAAAGGAGCTCATTCAGCAGAAGCTTATCTGGGAATTGATAATCTTTATGGCAAAGACAATGGAGAATTTGCTCGACATCTCATCTATGCATTAAGAGCCCATAAACTTTTTAAAAGAGATAAAGACTACATCGTTCGCCAAGGAGATATGGGAGCTGAGGTTGTCCTACTTGATCGAGCAACAGGTCGCCTCATGGAGTTGACAAAATTACAAGGTGGGCTCCATCAAGCGATTGAAGCAAAAGAGTTAGTCAAACTCTCTCCCGAGACGCGTGCGATGGCTTCCGTTACTTATCAGAGCCTCTTTCGAAAATTCAAGAAGATTTCAGGAATGACTGGGACCGGGAAGACAGCTGAGAAAGAATTTCTAGATACATTTGGAATGCAAGTCATTCAGATTCCGACCAATCGTCCCAAACAAAGGGTAGATTACCCAGATAATCTCTATGTGACCTTGCCAGAAAAAGTTTATGCTTCTTTAGAGTGTATTAAGACCTACCATGCACTTGGCAATCCTCTTCTCATTTTTGTTGGATCTGTTGAGATGTCTGAACTTTATTCGAATTTGCTCCTCAGAGAAGGAATCGCTCATAACCTCTTAAATGCCAATAATGTTGCCAGAGAAGCTGAGATGATTGCGGAGTCAGGTCAGATGGGTGCTGTTACGGTTGCGACTTCTATGGCCGGAAGAGGGACCGATATTAAATTGGGCCCTGGTGTAGCAGAGTTGGGTGGTCTTGTGGTCGTTGGGACAGAAAGAATGGAAAGTCAACGGATAGATTTACAGATTCGCGGTCGTTCTGGACGTCAGGGAGATCCAGGAATATCGAAGTTCTTTGTGTCCTTAGAAGACGATGTCATCAAAAAATTCGGGCCTGAGTGGGTACATAATTTTTACAAAGATTACAATGTGGACGATCGTGTTCATTATCAGGAACTAACAGGGCGTCGTTACCGTAGGTTGGTTGAAAAAGCTCAAAGAGCAAGTGATAGTGCAAGCCGTTTTTCACGGCGTCAGACATTAGAATATGCTGAGTGTATGAATATCCAGCGGGAGTTAATCTATGGACAACGTGATCACTTGATTTATCAAGACCAAGACTTGAATGAGACCATAGATGCTGTCCTTCATGATTATATAGAAAATGTCGTAAAAGAGGGAAGCCTAACAAAAAAGGAAGATTTGTATCACTTTATTCTCAACAATGTCAGTTTTCAGATTGATCAAATACCAGAAAATCTTGATTTACTAGATGAAAGGGCAGTTGCTTCTTTGATCTATCATTTCGCGTATGAAGAATTGAATCGAAAAAAAGAACTCTTAGAAGCTTTTGACCTTGTTCGCTATTTCCAATGTTTAGCGATGTTAAAAGCAATTGATGATAACTGGGTTGAACAGGTAGACTATTTGCAACAGTTGCAACAGGCTATTGGTGGGCAACAAGCAAGCCGCAAAAACCCTATTGTTGAATATTACCAAGAAGCCTTTGCTGGTTTTGAGGCAATGAAATCACAAATCAAAAAAGATATGGTACGTAATCTGCTACTAAGCCAAATCTTAGTCTCACCAAATGGTGAGATTGTGACCCATTTCCCATAAAAAGAAAGGAAACTATGTCAAAGAAAGATCTATTTCACGAAGAAGTTGAAGGGCGCATGGAAAAATTAAAGCAAAAGCCAATCAAAAAAGAAAAAGCGACAACAGGCGAAAGGATTAATAAAATCTTCACCACTTTGTTTGGTTTGGTGATTATCGTCGGTCTTCTCTTTACCCTGCTTGGTTTGTTGAGGTGATTATGGAAGTTTTATGTTTAATCCTATTGATTGTTTTAAGTGTTCTACTAATTGTATTGATTACACTACAGCCACGGCAAACACAGATTTTTTCTAATGATGCTATGAGCAATATCGGAAAAGGTAGTTACTGGTCAAGCCAGCCTTTGCTAAAAATCGGGACCTTGGTGACGAGTTTAGCTCTTTTAGTGTTACTTCTTTTCCTGATGATTTTCGTTTACAATTAGTGGTCAAGTTAAGATTGAGTCAAGTGCATCATTTTAGATGCACTTTTTTTGAACAAAAATGAGTGTGTAGTACCAGTAATTTATTTGGATAGGGATAGCGTCTAGAAGGAGAACTTGGATATTTAAAACGGTTAAAAAATTTAACAAGATACTAGTCATAGCAGAGATGGTTTGATATAATAGAGATTATTGAAAAAAATACTATATGGTAGGAAAAAGAACGTATGCATTTTAAACGAACCAAAGGTGAATATCGCGAAACAGATCGCGTGACACGTTTCAAATTAATAAAATCAGGAAAACATTGGCTCCGTGCAGCGACTTCTTATTTTGGACTGTTCCGAGTCCTCAAGGGAGGAGTTGACAAGGCCAGCGTCCGAGTGCCACAGCTCGAAGAAAACGCACCTTCTTCAGTAAAAGAGCACTTATTAAAGGGATTGTTAACCACGGGGGCCTTGTTAACAGGAGCAGCTACGACCTATCGTGTACAAGCAGATGAATCGAATGATGCATCTGCTCTTGAGCGTGCGGTAAGTCCAGCGACAGATGTTTTGGCGGCATCAGATTCAGCTGTTTTAGGTCACTCATCCGAGTCCTCACAATCACAAACAGAAGCGACGTCAGCCTCTGTAGAAGCTTCTGTATCTCATTCATTGAGTGTATCAACGAGTGCCTCAGAATCAGCCAGCACGTCCGCATCTGAGTCAGCATCGACATCGGCTTCAGAGTCAGCCAGCACTTCAGCGTCCCAAAGTGCTTCAACCAGTGCCAGTGAATCCGCAAGTAGTTCAACTTCTAAATCAACTCAAACTTCTGCGAGTCATCAGGGTTCTCAGAGCCTAACTTCAGAAGCTAGCTCTACAGGAAGTGAAGTAGGAGTTCAGGCAGAGGAAGTGAGCAACTCGACAGTAGCTGGATTAGCTTCTGGTGAGGCACCAGCCCTTTCTCCGCAGGCTTCTTCATTGACTTCAGAAGTGACAGAGACAGCCACAACAGCGGTAGCGGCGACCGTGATCCAGGAAGATAAGAAGCGTGAAGACCAAGTAGAGGAAACTTCAGACGCGACTTCCGCCAAAACACTTCTGGAACAAAATACGTCTGAAGCACAATTACTTGTCAGCTTGGCAGACCGTTACTTAAATAATGTAACGGATGCACAAGCCCGTTCAGACCTTAGTGAAGCTATTCAATCTGTTCGCACTGAGTTGACAAAAGCTAACAGTTTACTTTCTCAGAATGAGGGAGATTTTGAAGGGCAACGCGATCGTTTAGGTTTGGCTGTTGAGCAAATGATGAGCACCATGCAAAAAACTGGTTTTACAGGAAATGTGGTCGATTCAAACGGTTCTCCAAGCATCGCTATTAATTTGGCAGCAACAACTAATGCTGTTCAAACTTATCGTGATTCAAGTGGTAAGACACAGTATATTTATTCAGGTACTTTGACAGGATCAGATGTTTCTGAGGGTGGGAAAAATACGATTATCAAATCGATGACCTATTCTTATGATACTGGGACCAACAAGACTACTTGGGTTGTAACGATTAAGCCGTCCTTTAATACGAATAATGAATTTGGTATTTTAGTAACATCAGATGATACCATTAATTCTGTAACCATGACCTACCATGATAATGGGAATTTGATTAAAACAGAAGATTGGTCTTCAAAATTGACTAAAGCAAGTTCAATGCCCTATTCAAATTTGAAGGCAGTTCGTCAGCAGTGGAGAACCATTGGTGGTGGTGTTGCGGATAATATGCAATGGACAATTGTTACCGAAGGGTCAAATCGAAATCTTTATGTTCGAACTGCAACAGCAATCGTTGAATCAACACTAAAAGGAATTTTGACATCAGATGGGAATACGGCTTATCAACAACGTTATGATGAGTCGCCTCTAGCTGGTTTGGATATTGATGATAAGAATAATGATATTAAGTCGAATTCAGCTAGCCAGTCGGCTTCGACAAGTGCAAGCGAGTCAGCAAGCACCTCGGCTTCACTGAGTGCATCAACAAGTGCGAGCGAATCCGCAAAAACATCAACGTCCCAAAGCGCCTCAACCAGTGCGAGCGAATCCGCAAGTACTTCAGCATCGCAAAGTGCGTCAACAAGCGCGTCAGAGTCTGCAAGCACATCCGCATCACAAAGCGCTTCAACAAGTGCTTCTGAATCAGCAAGTACTAGCGCATCGCAAAGTGCATCAACGAGTGCTTCAGAATCCGCAAGTACTTCGGCGTCAAGAGTGCTTCAACAAGCGCGTCAGAGTCCGCAAGTACATCCGCATCGCAAAGTGCCTCGACTAGCGCTTCTGAATCAGCAAGTACATCCGCATCACAAAGTGCGTCAACGAGCGCGAGCGAGTCTGCAAGCACGTCAGCATCGCAAAGCGCTTCAACAAGTGCGAGCGAATCCGCAAGTACTTCCGCATCGCAAAGCGCTTCGACAAGTGCGAGCGAATCTGCAAGTACCTCGGCGTCACATGAGTGCCTCAACCAGTGCAAGTGAGTCCGCAAGTACTTCAGCATCACAAAGCGCTTCGACAAGTGCGAGCGAATCCGCAAGTACCTCGGCGTCCTCAAAGTGCTTCAACGAGCGCGAGCGAATCCGCAAGTACTTCGCTTCACAAAGCGCTTCAACAAGTGCGAGCGAATCTGCAAGTACATCAGCATCACAAAGCGCATCAACAAGTGCTTCACAAAGCGCTTCGACAAGTGCGAGCGAATCCGCAAGTACCTCGGCGTCACAAAGTGCATCAACCAGTGCAAGTGAATCAGCAAGTACATCTGCATCACAAAGTGCATCAACAAGTGCTTCTGAATCCGCAAGTACCTCAGCGTCCCAAAGTGCATCGACCAGCGCAAGCGAATCCGCAAGTACCTCAGCCTCACAAAGTGCATCAACAAGTGCTTCTGAATCAGCAAGTACCTCAGCCTCACAAAGCGCTTCAACAAGTGCTTCTGAATCCGCAAGTACTAGCGCATCGCAAAGTGCCTCAACAAGTGCTTCTGAATCAGCAAGTACCTCAGCATCGCAAAGTGCATCAACCAGCGCAAGTGAATCTGCAAGTACAAGTGCTTCACAAAGCGCTTCAACAAGTGCGAGCGAATCTGCAAGTACATCCGCATCGCAAAGCGCATCAACAAGTGCGTCAGAATCAGCAAGTACCTCAGCGTCACAAAGTGCCTCAACTAGCGCAAGTGAGTCCGCAAGTACGTCCGCTTCACAAAGTGCATCAACCAGTGCATCAGAGTCGGCAAGTACATCAGCATCGCAAAGCGCTTCAACTAGCGCATCAGAATCCGCAAGCACATCAGCATCACAAAGCGCATCAACAAGTGCGTCAGAATCAGCAAGCACATCGGCCTCACAAAGTGCATCAACGAGCGCTTCAGAATCCGCAAGTACAAGTGCTTCACAAAGCGCCTCAACCAGCGCAAGTGAGTCCGCAAGTACCTCAGCTTCCCAAAGTGCATCAACGAGTGCTTCTGAATCAGCAAGTACGTCCGCTTCCCAAAGTGCATCGACAAGTGCGAGCGAATCCGCAAGTACATCCGCTTCCCAAAGTGCTTCAACGAGCGCGTCAGAATCAGCAAGTACCAGTGCTTCCCAAAGTGCTTCGACAAGTGCTTCTGAATCCGCAAGTACCTCAGCATCACAAAGCGCTTCAACCAGTGCGAGCGAATCAGCAAGTACGTCCGCTTCCCAAAGTGCTTCGACAAGTGCTTCTGAATCCGCAAGTACCTCAGCATCACAAAGTGCCTCAACAAGTGCAAGTGAATCAGCAAGCACCTCAGCATCACAAAGTGCATCAACCAGTGCAAGCGAATCCGCAAGTACCTCAGCCTCACAAAGTGCATCGACGAGTGCATCAGAGTCAGCAAGTACATCAGCATCGCAAAGTGCATCAACAAGTGCGAGCGAATCCGCAAGTACCTCAGCATCGCAAAGTGCATCAACAAGTGCAAGTGAGTCTGCAAGCACATCAGCATCCCAAAGTGCATCAACAAGTGCAAGTGAGTCTGCAAGCACAAGTGCCTCAATGAGTGCGTCTACAAGTGCTTCTGAATCAGCAAGTACATCAGCATCACAAAGCGCTTCAACCAGTGCGAGCGAATCCGCAAGTACCTCAGCATCCCAAAGTGCTTCAACAAGTGCTTCTGAATCAGCAAGTACGTCCGCTTCGCAAAGTGCTTCGACAAGTGCAAGTGAGTCTGCAAGCACAAGTGCCTCAATGAGTGCTTCGACAAGTGCTTCTGAATCTGCAAGTACTAGCGCATCGCAAAGTGCATCAACAAGTGCGTCAGAATCCGCAAGTACGTCAGCGTCACAAAGTGCTTCAACAAGTGCGAGCGAGTCAGCAAGTACCTCAGCATCACAAAGCGCTTCAACAAGTGCTTCTGAATCCGCAAGTACGTCCGCTTCGCAAAGTGCTTCGACAAGCGCGTCAGAATCCGCAAGTACAAGTGCATCACAAAGTGCATCGACCAGTGCGTCAGAGTCTGCAAGCACAAGTGCTTCACAAAGCGCTTCAACAAGTGCGAGCGAATCAGCAAGTACGTCCGCATCGCAAAGTGCTTCAACAAGTGCGAGCGAGTCCGCAAGTACGTCTGCATCAATGAGTGCTTCAACAAGTGCAAGTGAATCAGCAAGCACAAGTGCATCGCAAAGTGCCTCAACTAGCGCATTAGAATCCGCAAGCGCGTCAGCTTCAACGAGTGCGTCAGAATCCGCAAGTACGTCCGCTTCACAAAGTGCATCAACAAGTGCTTCTGAATCCGCAAGTACGTCCGCTTCACAAAGTGCATCAACCAGTGCAAGTGAGTCTGCAAGCACAAGTGCATCGCAAAGTGCTTCAACAAGTGCGTCAGAATCCGCAAGTACATCTGCTTCACAAAGTGCCTCAACAAGTGCAAGTGAGTCCGCAAGTACATCAGCCTCACAAAGTGCATCAACGAGCGCGTCAGAATCTGCAAGTACCTCAGCTTCACAAAGTGCTTCGACAAGCGCAAGTGAATCCGCAAGCACATCAGCATCGCAAAGTGCATCAACCAGCGCGTCAGAATCTGCAAGTACTAGCGCATCACAAAGTGCATCAACCAGTGCATCAGAATCCGCAAGTACATCTGCGTCACAAAGTGCATCGACAAGTGCCAGCGAATCAGCCAGCACAAGTGCATCGCAAAGTGCCTCGACAAGTGCATCTGAATCCGCAAGTACATCTGCGTCACAAAGTGCCTCAACAAGTGCAAGTGAGTCCGCAAGTACATCAGCCTCACAAAGTGCATCAACGAGCGCATCAGAGTCAGCAAGCACGTCTGCGTCACAAAGTGCCTCAACGAGCGCATCAGAGTCAGCAAGTACGTCTGCATCAATGAGTGCATCAACCAGCGCGAGCGAGTCAGCAAGTACTTCAGCATCACAAAGTGCTTCAACCAGTGCATCAGAGTCCGCAAGTACTAGCGCATCGCAAAGCGCCTCAACCAGTGCGTCAGAATCAGCAAGTACATCCGCTTCATTGAGTGCATCAACCAGTGCATCAAACTCTGTCATTACAAGTAAGGGAGAGCCTGCGATCCACTCTCTTGATAGCATTGATATTAATAGTGTTATCATCTCGGATTCTATAAGTGTGTCTGTATCTGAGAGCATCTCTGCATCGCAAAGTGTCTCAACAAGTGCCTCAGCATCCGCAAGCACCTCTGCTTCACTGAGTGCATCGACAAGTGCGAGCGAATCCGCAAGTACTTCAGCGTCAATGAGTGCATCAACGAGCGCCTCAGCATCCGCAAGCACGTCTGCGTCACAAAGTGCATCGACAAGCGCCAGCGAATCCGCAAGTACATCTGCGTCGCAAAGCGCGTCTGAATCAGCAAGTACATCTGCGTCACTGAGTGCATCGACAAGTGCGAGCGAGTCTGCAAGTACGAGTGCTTCGCTAAGTACAAGCATTTCAGCTTCAGCCTCAGCACAGAGGTCAGAAACACATGCGAAATTGCCACAAACAGGTGATCAGTCAGCTAATACAGCTACCCTGGGACTTGGTTTACTAACAGGTTTAGTCGGCTTGGGAGTTGTTGCTAAAAGAAGAAAAAATGAGGATGAGAACGAAGACTATTAGATCGCTCTCGTCATCATGAATAAATCTCTGTTATCTGATACGGAGATATATGAAAAGAGAAGGTTTTCCTTCTCTTTTTTTGCATATGATTTATAATTAAAAGGTTCCATTATTTCTATAATGGGCGAAATCGCTTTAGAAATGATGGAATTTTTTTGAGTGAGGATAAAAAGGTAGAAACATATATAATGATGGTATAAAAAAAATTATTTACAATTATGTATTCAGAGATCTAAAAAAATGTGATAGAATGAATAAGATAGGCTGATTTTATAGTCGCCTTTCTAGTTTGTTTATCATTTATCTGATATAATAAATTGTTACTATTTAGAATTAATATTAGAGGAAGAAGAGTATGCATTTTAAACGAACCAAAGGTGAATATCGCGAAACAGATCGCGTGACACGTTTCAAATTAATAAAAATCAGGAAAACATTGGCTCCGTGCAGCGACTTCTTATTTTGGACTGTTCCGAGTCCTCAAGGGAGGAGTTGACAAGGCCAGCGTCCGAGTGCCGCAGCTCGAAGAAAACGCACCTTCTTCAGTAAAAGAGCACTTATTAAAGGGATTGTTAACAACGGGAGCCTTGTTAACGGGAGCAGCTACGACTTATCGTGTACAAGCGGATGAATCGAATGATGCATCTGCTCTTGAGCGTGCGGTAAGTCCAGCGACAGATGTCTTGGCAGCATCGGATTCAGCTGTTTTAGGTCACTCAACAGAGCCTTCACAAATACAATCACAAACAGAAGCGACGTCAGCCTCTATTTCAGAGTCAGCCTCTGTAGAAGCTTCAGTGTCTCATTCATTGAGTGTGTCAACGAGTGCCAGCGAATCAGCTAGCACGTCCGCATCTGAGTCAGCATCGACATCGGCTTCAGAGTCTGCCAGCACTTCAGCGTCCCAAAGTGCTTCAACCAGTGCCAGCGAATCCGCAAGTAGTTCAACTTCTAAATCAACTCCAGCTTCTGCAAGTCACCAGGGTTCTCAGAGCCTAACTTCAGAAGCTAGTTCTACAGGAAGTGAAGTCGGAGTTCAGGCAGAGGAAGTGACCAGCTCGACAGTAGCTGGATTAGCTTCTGGTGAGGCACCAGCCCTTTCTCCGCAGGCTTCTTCATTGACTTCAGAAGTGACAGAAACAGCCACAACAGCGGTAGCGGCGACAACCATTGAAGCAGATAAGAAACGTCAAGAGCAGGAAACTAAATTAAAATCCTTATCGAACGAAATTAATGCCTATATGGCGCGACTAGTAGATGTCGAAGGAGCAGATTCGGCTCAGCTTCAAGCACGGGAGATGATACAGAGGGTTGAAGCTGCCTTATCAGATGATCAAACTGATCTTACTCATCTGATCACAGAAGCAACCCGTACAAGAAATACCGTAGTTAATACAGTATTACGTGCATATTCTGGGCTTCGAGACAGCCGTAATGGGAGAGCACTTCCGACAGGATCAGATTTCAGAGCTGCAACAAATATTGGGAATGCTACTTACACGCCAAAAGCAGCACTTCATGTTACGTCGGAAGATCAAGGAGATTATTTCGAGACAAAGGGGACAGCGTCTTTAAATAATGGTGTGGTAACCTTGACGAATACCACCAGCCAAGCTGGTTCCTACACCTTGAAAAATAAGATTGATATGAACGAAAGTTTCGTACTGAAAGGGAAAAATCAATCTAGGTAATGCTTATGAAGGGAACTCTTCAGCAGGTCACACTGGTGGTGATGGTATTGGAACAATCTTTTCTACAGGTGCTGTAGGAGAACTTGGAACTAACGGCTCTGGTGCTAGTCTTGGTATGGGGGAACGAATTTAAAAATATTCCTTTGGATTTAAATTAGATACCTATCATAATACAAGTAACCCAGCTGCAAATGCCTATGCTTTTGCGGATCCTAGTAATGTACGAGGGGTGGTGCCTTTGGTGGTTGGGTTCAATCGGAAGGAAGCGGAAGGGTCAGAACCTCTGATGCGAAGAAGTTAACTGTAAATCCTACAAATAATACCCTTCAAGACTATACTGTAACCTACAATGGTAAAACGAAGGAGATGACTGTTACTTATGCTGGACAGACCTTCACAAAAAATGTTTCCACTTGGCTTTCACAATCACGTACTACAACCCATCAATCGGCTGGAAATGAAGAATTAGCTTTTGCACTATTTGCATCCACAGGTGGTGCATGGAACCTACAGCAATTCCAATTGGAATCCTTCGATTACACCACAGGTGGATCTTACATTACGATCAAGTATGTAGATGATATTACGGGGGCAGAGCTCAAGCCATCTAAAACCATTTCTGGCCTAGGAGGCAATGTCCAAGATTTAACGAGTTACTTGGACATTCCTGGTTACAAAGTTCAACGTAATAATGCCAACACTTATAATCTCTACAGAGGCGGAAACAAGATTGAATTTAAGAAAGGAAAGGTAACAGTTACCTATACCTACTCTCCTACAGTAGAGAAAAAGGTGGATCGTATCTATACCTATGTTGGTGAAAATGCCTCTGATTTAACTGTCGCTCAAAATTTTGTAAAGACTCAAACAGGTGTGACCCTACCAAGTGATACCAAGTACGAATTTGTATCTGGTTTTGATACGACAGATCAAGGCGATAAACAGGCTACTGTAAAAGTCACCATGCCGAATGGGTATGTTCAAACAGTTGATATCCCCTACACTGTCTATCCATCTCTTAGTGCCAAAAGTCCAATCTACGATTTTAAAGGGGAATCACTGACAAATGGTTCAGCTTCAGGTGGTGGTTATTACAATTACCTTACGAAATTAGGTACGGGTGGTTGGTACCCTTCAGGAATGTCTTGGGGACTCTATGATGGAACTACAAAGATTGATGATATCAATACCGATACGGTAGGTTATAAAGACTATACGTTAAAAGCAGTTTTTCCAAAGGGTCGGTATGGTGAAACGGAATCTAGCAAGTTACTGACGGTTTCATCTACTTTCCGACACATTGTTTATGATCTTGTTGCCAACCCGACACCAAGTCCTACGAGATCTTGGATCTTTACTCAAGGTGACAATGTTACAATTAATGCAATCAGCGCAGTGCAGTATGCATCTGGTTCGAATGCAATCACTCCTGTGGCCAATGATACCTTCACCTGGAAAAACAATGATGCTCCGAGCATGGATCAAATTGGAAAATTCACGAAAACAGTTGTTGTGAAGACTGGAACAGATGGAGCAGGACATAGAGCCACTAAAGAGATTGATGTTGTCGTAACGGTCAATCCAAAAGAAGCAACAATCACGACTGATTTGACTGGGAAAGCTGGTATGAAGAATCAGCAGATTGCAGTAACAGCTTCACCAGGTGCAACCGTTACGTTGAGCAATTCAGCAGGGAGGGCTATTGGAACTGGAGTAGCTGACGCATCTGGGAATGCAACTGTCACAGTCACAACAGCCTTACCATATGGAAATATCCAAGCGAGCACATCTAAGACAGGGCCAACAGAAACAGGAGGCACAGCGACTTACACTGCTTCTGGGAATTCAAAATTAGCGACTTATGCAGCACCTAAAGCGAAAGTGGATAAGATCTATGCTCTTTATCGGGAAAGTTCTCCAGAACTAAGTATTCCAAGTAATTTTGTAAAATTAGCCAATGATTTGGCTTTGCCTTCAGGAAGTTCAGCACGTTGGAAGACATCAAAAGATCTAATCAATACCAATACGGTAGGGGATCGGGTTGCGGAGGTTATTGTTCAACTTCCAGGGGATCCTCAAACTTACACGGTTTCAGTTCCTTACACCATTTTACCGAAGATTGAAGCTAAGAGTCCTATTTATGATCTTAAAGGCGAAGGTCTTCATAATGGAACAGATGAGAGTGATTATATTAAGTCAGACACTACAGATGTTTCTTATACAACAAAATGGACAGATGCATCTGGAGTCAGCTCTACCACTATCCCATTAACAGTTGATAACACGGGAACATTTACCTATGCTATTAAGCGGATTTATGATGTGGGGCGTTATGGAGCAACGACAGATACTTCTAAATTGCTTACGACTTCAACGACACTTGAACACCGTGTTATTGAAGTTACAACCAAACACAAAGTTTCCATCAAAATGTAGAGGATGAAAATTATAGAATTAGTAAAGATCCGACTAGTTGGGTAACTATTACGGGAAATCCTAATTTTATAGGGGAATTCAGAGATGGCTTAGGACCAGACATTACAACTGCTGGGAAAGCTACATTAGACATTGCTTATACGATCACAGATGATAAGTCAGATATCCCTCTGACGATTCCAATAACTGCCGAATATACGGTTATCCCTACTCCAGTGATCTCTGAGGACTCAGTGACAGAGACAGGTGGCTTACCAGGTAAATCTATTCAAGTCACGAACGTTCTACCTAGTTCCACGGTCACTTTGACTTTGAATGGGCATCAGTTTACCAAGGAGGCAGGAGCTAGTGATGAAAGTGTTACTTTTACGGCACAGGATCTGAAGCAAGCCTATGATGATAACAATGGCTTATTGCCTGTAGGTACTGTTACGGCTACAAGCACATTTGAAGGGGAAACTTCAGAAAAGGCTACAGCGACGATTACGGCAGAAACAGTGAAACCAACTGTTGAGTATAAGGTTAAGGTAAACGGCAAAGATCCTCAGATAGGAATAAATGGTGACTATGTTTTCTATGCTGGAGATGTCATCCAAGTGACCGTTACTGGTAAAGACAATAGCGGTAAGCTTGCTACCTTACGAGTAACTGGGAATGCGACTGTCCTTTCAGATTTCTTCCAGGGAAATACAAACTGGGGAACGGGTGCTATTCCAAATATTATCAATACCGTTATGAGCGATGACCAGACAACCTTTACCTTTACCGTTGTTCCAAAGAGTGACTTGATTTGGGGAGCAGGTAACCGTTGGGGACGTCGTGTAGAAGCAGTCGACCTAAGTGGAAATAGGACTTTATCTGATGAATTTGGTGTTAGACAAGGTCAATTAAAAGATCTATTTAACAAGCCTTCGATAACTGTTACACAAGTAAAGGATATCGATCACTTAACAGAGATAGATAAAGCTAAAGTTCGTGAAGAAATCATGAAGGCGCATGATAGAGTGATTGCAAATGGCCGAGATCGGATTGCAAGTATTGAAATCAGTAACGATGGTGTTGCAACAGTCTATTACAAAGATTTTGATAAGAATCAAACAAATCAATCTCAATACCCACTAACAACATATACACAAAGTGAAACGGTATCAGATACTGTGTACAAGTCAGAATCAACAAGTACAAGTGTATCGGTGAGCGCTTCAAGCAGTGCAAGCGAGTCCGCAAGTACTAGCGCATCACAAAGTGCCTCAACGAGTGCATTAGAATCTGCAAGTGTGTCCGCATCGACAAGTGCGAAAGAATCCGCAAGTACCTCGGCTTCACAGAGTGCTTCAACAAGCGCAAGTGAATCCGCAAGTACATCAGCGTCAATGAGTGCTTCAACCAGCGCGAGCGAATCCGCAAGCACGTCTGCATCGCAAAGTGCTTCAACTAGTGCCTCAGAGTCAGCAAGTACGTCTGCATCGCAAAGTGCATCAACAAGCGCGTCTGAATCCGCAAGTACATCTGCTTCACAAAGTGCTTCGACAAGTGCAAGTGAATCAGCAAGCACAAGCGCCTCACAAAGTGCTTCAACCAGTGCAAGTGAGTCCGCAAGTACATCCGCTTCGCAAAGTGCATCAACCAGCGCAAGTGAGTCAGCAAGTACTTCAGCGTCAATGAGCGCTTCAACAAGTGCGAGCGAATCTGCAAGCACAAGTGCGTCGCAAAGCGCTTCAACAAGTGCGAGCGAATCGGCAAGTACTTCAGCTTCCCAAAGCGCATCAACCAGCGCATCAGAATCAGCAAGCACGTCTGCATCGCAAAGTGCTTCAACAAGTGCGTCAGAATCCGCAAGTACATCTGCATCGCAAAGCGCTTCAACAAGTGCATCAGAGTCAGCAAGTACATCTGCATCGCAAAGCGCTTCAACAAGTGCGAGCGAATCGGCAAGTACGTCTGCCTCCCAAAGCGCATCAACCAGCGCATCAGAATCAGCAAGCACGTCTGCATCGCAAAGTGCTTCAACAAGTGCGTCAGAATCCGCAAGTACATCTGCATCGCAAAGCGCTTCAACAAGTGCATCAGAATCCGCAAGCACGTCCGCATCGCAAAGTGCTTCAACAAGTGCCAGCGAATCAGCAAGTACTTCAGCTTCCCAAAGCGCATCAACCAGCGCAAGTGAGTCAGCAAGTACTAGCGCATCGCAAAGTGCATCAACCAGCGCAAGTGAGTCAGCAAGTACATCTGCTTCACAAAGTGCATCAACGAGTGCATCAGAGTCCGCAAGTACGTCTGCGTCACAAAGTGCTTCAACAAGTGCCAGCGAATCCGCAAGTACGTCTGCGTCACAAAGTGCTTCAACCAGTGCAAGTGAGTCAGCAAGCACAAGTGCATCAATGAGTGCTTCGACAAGCGCAAGTGAATCCGCAAGCACAAGTGCCTCACAAAGTGCTTCAACCAGCGCGTCAGAGTCAGCAAGTACTTCAGCGTCACAAAGCGCTTCAACCAGTGCAAGTGAGTCAGCAAGTACGTCTGCGTCACAAAGTGCTTCAACCAGTGCAAGTGAGTCAGCAAGTACTAGCGCATCACAAAGTGCTTCGACAAGCGCAAGTGAGTCAGCAAGCACGTCTGCATCAATGAGTGCTTCAACCAGTGCGTCAGAATCTGCAAGTACATCGGCTTCACAAAGTGCGTCAACCAGCGCCAGCGAATCCGCAAGTACATCCGCATCGCAAAGCGCCTCAACAAGTGCATCAGAGTCCGCAAGTACGTCAGCTTCACAAAGTGCTTCAACCAGTGCGTCAGAATCTGCAAGCACATCTGCATCGCAAAGTGCTTCAACCAGTGCATCAGAGTCTGCAAGCACGTCTGCATCACAAAGTGCTTCAACAAGTGCCAGCGAATCCGCAAGTACGTCTGCGTCACAAAGTGCTTCAACCAGTGCAAGTGAGTCAGCAAGCACAAGTGCATCAATGAGTGCTTCGACAAGCGCAAGTGAATCCGCAAGCACAAGTGCCTCACAAAGTGCTTCAACCAGCGCGTCAGAGTCAGCAAGTACTTCAGCGTCACAAAGCGCTTCAACCAGTGCAAGTGAGTCAGCAAGTACGTCTGCGTCACAAAGTGCTTCAACCAGTGCAAGTGAGTCAGCAAGTACTAGCGCATCACAAAGTGCTTCGACAAGCGCAAGTGAGTCAGCAAGCACGTCTGCATCAATGAGTGCTTCAACCAGTGCGTCAGAATCTGCAAGTACATCGGCTTCACAAAGTGCGTCAACCAGCGCCAGCGAATCCGCAAGTACATCCGCATCGCAAAGCGCCTCAACAAGTGCATCAGAGTCCGCAAGTACGTCAGCTTCACAAAGTGCTTCAACCAGTGCGTCAGAATCTGCAAGCACATCTGCATCGCAAAGTGCTTCAACCAGTGCATCAGAGTCTGCAAGCACGTCTGCATCGCAAAGCGCTTCAACCAGTGCATCAGAGTCGGCAAGTACGTCAGCGTCACAAAGTGCATCAACGAGTGCCTCAGAATCCGCAAGCACGTCCGCATCGCAAAGTGCATCGACAAGCGCCAGCGAATCCGCAAGTACGTCTGCGTCACAAAGCGCGTCAACCAGCGCGTCAGAGTCAGCAAGCACAAGTGCATCAATGAGTGCATCAACCAGTGCGTCAGAATCCGCAAGCACATCTGCATCACAAAGCGCTTCAACAAGTGCCTCAGAATCCGCAAGCACGTCCGCATCACAAAGTGCATCAACCAGTGCGTCAGAATCTGCAAGCACATCTGCATCGCAAAGCGCCTCAACAAGTGCAAGTGATTCGGCAAGCACATCTGCTTCCCAAAGCGCTTCAACTAGCGCATCAGAGTCGGCAAGTACGTCAGCTTCACAAAGCGCATCAACCAGTGCGTCAGAATCCGCAAGTACCTCGGCCTCACAAAGTGCCTCAACTAGCGCGTCTGAGTCAGCAAGTACCTCGGCATCGCAAAGTGCTTCAACCAGCGCATCAGAATCTGCAAGCACATCAGCTTCACAAAGTGCCTCAACCAGCGCGTCAGAATCTGCAAGTACATCAGCTTCCCAAAGCGCATCAACCAGCGCATCAGAATCGGCAAGTACGTCTGCCTCCCAAAGCGCTTCAACAAGTGCATCAGAGTCGGCAAGTACTAGCGCATCGCAAAGTGCATCGACAAGCGCCAGCGAATCAGCAAGTACGTCAGCGTCACAAAGCGCATCGACAAGTGCCAGCGAATCAGCAAGTACTTCAGCGTCAATGAGCGCTTCAACCAGTGCATCAGAATCCGCAAGCACGTCCGCATCGCAAAGTGCATCGACAAGCGCCAGCGAATCAGCAAGTACATCAGCTTCCCAAAGCGCATCAACCAGCGCATCAGAATCAGCAAGCACGTCCGCATCGCAAAGTGCCTCAACCAGTGCGTCAGAGTCAGCAAGTACATCTGCTTCACAAAGTGCATCAACGAGTGCATCAGAGTCCGCAAGTACGTCTGCGTCACAAAGTGCTTCAACCAGTGCAAGTGAGTCAGCAAGTACTAGCGCATCGCAAAGTGCATCAACCAGCGCCAGCGAATCAGCAAGCACAAGCGCATCGCAAAGTGCATCAACCAGTGCGTCAGAGTCAGCAAGTACATCTGCTTCACAAAGTGCATCAACCAGCGCGTCAGAATCTGCAAGTACCTCAGCTTCACAAAGTGCTTCGACAAGCGCAAGTGAATCCGCAAGCACATCAGCATCGCAAAGTGCATCAACCAGCGCGTCAGAATCTGCAAGTACTAGCGCATCACAAAGTGCTTCGACAAGCGCCAGCGAATCTGCAAGCACAAGTGCATCAACCAGCGCGTCAGAATCAGCAAGTACCTCAGCTTCACAAAGTGCTTCGACAAGCGCAAGTGAATCCGCAAGCACATCAGCATCGATGAGTGCTTCAACAAGTGCAAGTGAGTCCGCAAGTACAAGTGCTTCACAAAGTGCCTCAACAAGTGCCAGCGAATCAGCAAGCACAAGCGCATCGCAAAGTGCATCAACCAGTGCGTCAGAGTCAGCAAGTACATCTGCTTCACAAAGTGCATCAACGAGTGCATCAGAGTCCGCAAGTACGTCTGCGTCACAAAGTGCTTCAACCAGTGCCAGCGAATCAGCAAGTACTAGCGCATCGCAAAGTGCATCAACCAGCGCCAGCGAATCTGCAAGCACAAGCGCATCGCAAAGTGCATCAACCAGTGCGTCAGAGTCAGCAAGTACATCTGCTTCACAAAGTGCATCAACCAGCGCGTCAGAATCTGCAAGTACCTCAGCTTCACAAAGTGCTTCGACAAGCGCAAGTGAATCCGCAAGCACATCAGCATCGCAAAGTGCATCAACCAGCGCGTCAGAATCTGCAAGTACTAGCGCATCACAAAGTGCTTCGACAAGCGCCAGCGAATCTGCAAGCACAAGTGCATCAACCAGCGCGTCAGAATCAGCAAGTACCTCAGCTTCACAAAGTGCTTCGACAAGCGCAAGTGAATCCGCAAGCACATCAGCATCGATGAGTGCTTCAACAAGTGCAAGTGAGTCCGCAAGTACAAGTGCTTCACAAAGTGCCTCAACAAGTGCCAGCGAATCAGCAAGCACAAGCGCATCGCAAAGTGCATCAACCAGTGCGTCAGAGTCAGCAAGTACTTCAGCTTCACAAAGTGCTTCAACCAGTGCGTCAGAATCAGCAAGTACCTCAGCTTCACAAAGTGCTTCGACAAGCGCAAGTGAATCCGCAAGCACATCAGCATCGATGAGTGCTTCAACAAGTGCAAGTGAGTCCGCAAGTACAAGTGCTTCACAAAGTGCCTCAACAAGTGCCAGCGAATCAGCAAGCACAAGCGCATCGCAAAGTGCATCAACCAGTGCGTCAGAGTCAGCAAGTACTTCAGCTTCACAAAGTGCTTCAACCAGTGCGTCAGAATCAGCAAGTACTAGCGCATCACAAAGTGCCTCAACCAGCGTGTCAGAATCCGCAAGTACATCTGCATCGCAAAGTGCTTCAACAAGCGCAAGTGAGTCAGCAAGTACTAGCGCATCGCAAAGTGCTTCAACCAGCGCATCTGAGTCAGCAAGTACATCTGCATCGCAAAGTGCTTCAACGAGTGCATCAGAATCAGCAAGTACTAGCGCATCGCAAAGCGCCTCAACAAGTGCAAGTGAATCTGCAAGTACCTCAGCATCGCAAAGTGCCTCAACGAGTGCATCAGAATCAGCAAGTACATCAGCTTCGCAAAGTGCTTCAACAGGTGCGAGTGAGTCGGCAAGTACGTCTGCATCACAAAGTGCATCAACCAGTGCGAGCGAATCCGCCAGCACAAGTGCATCCCAAAGCGCTTCAACCAGTGCCAGTGAGTCAGCAAGTACAAGTGCATCACAAAGTGCTTCAACAAGTGCAAGCGAATCAGCAAGCACCTCCGTCTCACAAAGTGCTTCAACGAGTGCAAGTGAATCTGCAAGTACGTCTGCATCGCAAAGTGCATCAACCAGTGCGTCAGAATCCGCAAGTACATCAGCGTCAATGAGTGCTTCAACAAGTGCAAGCGAATCAGCAAGCACCAGTGCATCGCAAAGTGCTTCAACGAGCGCATCAGAGTCCGCAAGTACTTCAGCATCAATGAGTGCTTCGACAAGTGCGAGCGAGTCAGCAAGCACAAGTGCATCGCAAAGTGCTTCAACAAGTGCGTCAGAATCAGCAAGTGCTAGCGCATCACAAAGTGCATCAACTAGTGCGTCAGAATCAGCAAGTACCTCAGCCTCACAAAGCGCTTCGACAAGTGCTTCTGAATCCGCAAGTACAAGTGCATCGCAAAGTGTATCAACTAGTGCGAGCGAATCCGCAAGTACGTCTGCATCAATGAGTGCTTCAACAAGTGCTTCTGAATCCGCAAGTACTAGCGCATCGCAAAGTGCTTCAACGAGTGCAAGCGAATCCGCAAGCACCAGTGCTTCATTGAGCGCATCAACCAGTGCATCAAACTCTGTCATTACAAGTAAGGGAGAGCCTGCGATCCACTCTCTTGATAGCATTGATATTAATAGTGTTATTATCTCGGATTCTATTAGTGTGTCTGTATCTGAGAGCATCTCTGCATCGCAAAGTGTCTCAACGAGCGCCTCAGCCTCCGCAAGTACAAGTGCATCGATGAGTGCTTCAACAAGCGCGTCAGAGTCAGCAAGTACCTCAGCATCGATGAGTGCTTCAACAAGCGCATCAGAGTCCGCAAGCACCTCAGCTTCACAAAGTGCCTCAACAAGTGCGTCAGAGTCCGCAAGTACCTCGGCTTCCCAAAGTGCATCAACCAGTGCATCAGAATCCGCAAGTACGTCAGCCTCACAAAGCGCTTCAACCAGTGCGAGCGAGTCCGCAAGTACCAGCGCTTCTCTAAGTACAAGTATTTCAGCTTCAACCTCAGCACAGTCGTCAGAGACACATGCGAAATTGCCACAAACAGGTGATCAGTCAGCTAATACAGCTACCCTGGGACTTGGTCTACTGACAGGCTTACTTGGTCTAGGAGTTGTTGCTAAAAGAAGAAAGATGAGGATGAGAACGAAGACTATTAGATCGCTCTTGTCATCATGAATAAATCTCTGCTATCTGATACGGAGATATATGAAGAGAGTGGGACAGAAATCGGTAATTCGTTAGAATTCGATTTCGTCGTCCCACCTCCGCACAGTTGAGTAGGGCTGTAAAAGCTGATGAAATCGGCGTAGTAGAGCCCACTCAACCACTGCGTCTTGCTCGACAATCCAAAAATAATTGAGAGGCTAGGACTTTTGTCCCAGCCTCTTTTTAGAACAAAAATGAGTGTGTAGTACCAGTAATTTATTTGGATAGGGATAGCGTCTAGAAGGAGAACTTGGATATTTAAAACGGTTAAAAAATTTAACAAGATACTAGTCATAGCAGAGATGGTTTGATATAATAGAGATTATTGAAAAAAATACTATATGGTAGGAAAAAGAACGTATGCATTTTAAACGAACCAAAGGTGAATATCGCGAAACAGATCGCGTGACACGTTTCAAATTAATAAAATCAGGAAAACATTGGCTCCGTGCAGCGACTTCTTATTTTGGACTGTTCCGAGTCCTCAAGGGAGGAGTTGACAAGGCCAGCGTCCGAGTGCCACAGCTCGAAGAAAACGCACCTTCTTCAGTAAAAGAGCACTTATTAAAGGGATTGTTAACCACGGGGGCCTTGTTAACAGGTGCTGCAACTACTTATCGTGTACAAGCGGATGAATCGAATGATGCATCTGCTCTTGAGCGTGCGGTAAGTCCAGCGACAGATGTTTTGGCTGCATCAGATTCAGCTGTTTTAGGTCACTCAACAGAGCCTTCGCAGTCACAAACAGAAGCGACGTCAGCCTCTATTTCAGAGTCAGCCTCAGTAGAAGCTTCTGTATCTCATTCGTTAAGTGTGTCAACGAGTGCGAGTGAGTCTGCTAGCACGTCCGCATCAGAGTCAGCATCAACCTCGGCTTCAGAGTCAGCCAGCACTTCAGCATCCCAAAGTGCCTCAACCAGTGCCAGCGAATCCGCAAGTAGTTCAACTTCTAAATCAACTCAAGCTTCTGCAAGTCACCAGGGTTCTCAGAGCCTAACTTCAGAAGCTAGTTCTACAGGAAGTGAAGTAGGAGTTCAGGCAGAGGAAGTGAGTAGCTCGACAGTAGCTGGATTAGCTTCTGGTGAGGTACCAGCCCTTTCTCCGCAGGCTTCTTCATTGACTTCAGAAGTGACAGAGACAGCCACAACAGCGGTAGCGGCGACAACCATTGAAGCAGATAAGAAACGTCAAGAGCAGGAAGCCAAACTTACCTCACTGTCTGCTGAAATTGGAACCTATCTAGAGAAACTAGGCAATCGTGAAGGAGCGGAAAGTGCCCTTCTAAAAGGAAAGGCTACGATTGAAGCGATTCAAAAATGCTTTGACAGATCCAAATGCTGACCTCGACACCCTTATCTCTGAAGCTACTAGAACCCGTAATACCGTGGTCAATACAGTGTTACGCGCAAGTTCTGGTGCTCGTGATTACCGGAATGGAGCACGGATTACTGCTGCCAATACCTTACGTGCATCCTACGATACAAATGCTTCATTGGGAAATGCAACCTATGATCCTAAGGCGCATTTGATTGTAACCAATAAGAATCAATCCACCTACTTTAAAACAACTGGAGATGCCTCTTTAAGTAATGGGATTTTGACCTTGACGCCAAGTGCGCCAAGTCAGGCAGGTGCCTATACCCTGAACACGAAGATTGATATGAACGAAAGTTTCACTCTCACAGGAAAAATCAACCTCGGAGAGGCTTATGAAGGGCGCTCTAAAAACGGTCATGATGGTGGCGATGGAATCGCTGCGGTATTCTCAACAGGTGCCATCGGAGAAATCGGAAATGCCAACGGTAATGGATCAGGTGCCAGTCTTGGGATGGGAGGAGATAACCTCAAAGGTTCTTTTGGTTTCAAACTAGATACTTGGCATAATACGGGTAACCCATTACCGAATAATAAAGCTTCAGCCGATCCTAAGTATTCAGGGTATCAAAAGGGAGCTTTTGGAGGCTTTACTTATAACTATAATGGATCTAGAAATGATGCCAAGGGTTCTGTTTACCCTGTTATCCGTACCATTAAGAAGCTAAATGGGGAAGGCCCAACAGATAATTCATTGAAGGACTATAAGGTTGTCTATGATGGGGATACCAAGGTGATGACGGTCACCTATAATGGACAAACTTGGTCTATGAATCTAAACTATGATTCCATAGCTGTTAATGGTGACATGGAAGTTCTTGGACATCCAAATGCAAGTGTCATAAAAAACGAGAATAAGAGCAGAAGCCTGTTACAAAATGCTGGCTATCCTGATGAAATGGCCTTTGCGCTCTTTGGCTCGACGGGTTCCGGTTATAATTTACAGCAATTCCAATTGGAGAAGTTTGACTATTCAGCTCAGGGTGCCTACATTACGGTGAAATTCATTGATGCAGACACTGGGGAAGAGATTCCTGGAAAAAATGAAGTGTTGATTCAGAAAACTCCTGGAACGAATGTAGATTTGGGAGAATACCTTGCTATTAGTGGTTATACGCTAAAAGCAACAAACGTTTCTACGGCTAAGGGCTATGTTTTTGGTAATACTGTGAAAGTTGTTACGGGTAACCAAGGAATTACCTATGCTTTCCATAAAATCAGACAAAACGAAATTTACACAGCTTCTGCCAAAGCAACAACTGTGTACACATTGCAAGGTGAAACAGCTTCGGATCTTTCTGATGTAAGTAAATTTGTGACGGTCGCTTCAAATGAAAGTACAACACCTGCAGCTTCTGGTTATAGTCTTGTTTGGTCAACGCCGATTTCAACGACTACTTCGGGGAATCAAACAGCTGTTGCAAAAGTAACCTATTCAGATGGTTCTGTGCAAACCGTTAATGTGAATTACAAAGTTTTACCTAAGATTGAGGCTAAAACACCTATTTATGATTTTAAAGGTCAAAATCTTCACAATGGTTCAAATGCAGATGCATATCTCTCATCTGATGTGACAGACCAATCTTATACAACCAAATGGACCAATAACTCTACATCTTCAACAACGACAACTCTACCATTGTCAACGGCAACGGCAGGTGAATTTAACTATACGATTACACGAACCTATGATGTTGGTCGTTATGGGGCAACTTCAAATAGTTCAGAGTTGTTGGTAAGTACAACAACTCTGAAACACAAAGTTATCGAGGTAACTGGTGTTTCTCATACATTTGAACAAAATGTTGATGATGATGATTATTATAATAGCTATACACCAAGTGAATGGTATAGTGCAGATTCGGTTTCAGCATCAGCCATCTTATCTGCAAATTTTGTCAGCTCAGACTTACCAGATATTAGTACTCCTGGACGATTCACTTATTCTGTTAGATTTACAACCTTACCTGACGGGACAGGCCATAGTAGCACTTATGAATTGGAGGTACCTTATACAGTTACCCCTAATAGGGAAAGTATGTCAGCCTCAACCAGCGCAAGTGAATCCGCAAAAACATCCGCATCAATGAGTGCTTTAGCGAGTGCGTCTGAATCGGCAAGTACCAGTGCTTCGGCAAGTCTATCGACAAGTGAATCAGACAGTGCGTCTGAAAGTGTTTCTGCTTCACAGAGCGCATTAACCAGTGCGAGCGAGTCAGCAAGCACATCAGCGTCAATGAGTGCATCAACTAGCGCCTCAGAGTCAGCAAGTACCTCAGCTTCCCAAAGTGCTTCAACGAGCGCGTCAGAATCTGCAAGTACTAGCGCATCGCAAAGTGCGTCAACGAGTGCGAGCGAGTCAGCAAGCACATCAGCGTCACAAAGCGCTTCAACGAGTGCGTCTGAGTCAGCAAGTACCTCAGCTTCCCAAAGTGCTTCAACGAGCGCGTCAGAATCTGCAAGTACTAGCGCATCGCAAAGTGCGTCAACGAGTGCGAGCGAGTCAGCAAGCACATCAGCGTCACAAAGCGCTTCAACGAGTGCGTCTGAGTCAGCAAGTACGTCAGCGTCACAAAGTGCTTCGACCAGTGCGTCAGCGTCCGCAAGTACCTCAGCATCGCAAAGTGCTTCAACAAGTGCAAGCGAATCCGCAAGTACAAGTGCATCGCAAAGTGCTTCAACGAGTGCGTCAGAATCCGCAAGTACTAGCGCATCGCAAAGCGCTTTGACAAGTGCCTCAGAGTCCGCAAGTACCAGTGCCTCACAAAGTGCCTCAACTAGTGCCTCAGAATCCGCAAGTACTAGCGCATCGCAAAGTGCTTCGACAAGTGCTTCAGAATCAGCAAGTACTAGCGCATCGCAAAGTGCTTCAACAAGTGCTTCTGAATCAGCAAGTACCTCAGCTTCACAAAGTGCTTCAACAAGTGCGAGTGAGTCAGCAAGCACAAGTGCATCAATGAGTGCGTCAACAAGTGCTTCAGAATCAGCAAGTACAAGTGCCTCACAAAGTGCGTCTACAAGCGCGAGCGAATCCGCAAGTACATCGGCTTCCCAAAGTGCTTCAACGAGTGCTTCTGAATCAGCAAGTACTAGCGCATCACAAAGTACTTCAACGAGTGCTTCTGAATCAGCAAGTACCTCAGCGTCACGAAGTGCTTCGACAAGCGCGTCAGAATCCGCAAGTACAAGTGCATCACAAAGTGCTTCAACTAGCGCATCAGAGTCCGCAAGTACTAGCGCATCGCAAAGTGCATCGACAAGTGCGAGCGAATCCGCAAGCACCTCGGCCTCGCAAAGTGCTTCGACAAGTGCTTCTGAATCCGCAAGTACAAGTGCATCACAAAGCGCTTCAACGAGTGCTTCTGAATCAGCAAGTACTAGCGCATCACAAAGTACTTCAACGAGTGCTTCTGAATCAGCAAGTACCTCAGCGTCACGAAGTGCTTCGACAAGCGCGTCAGAATCCGCAAGTACAAGTGCATCACAAAGTGCTTCAACTAGCGCATCAGAGTCCGCAAGTACTAGCGCATCGCAAAGTGCATCGACAAGTGCGAGCGAATCCGCAAGCACCTCGGCCTCGCAAAGTGCTTCGACAAGTGCTTCTGAATCCGCAAGTACAAGTGCATCACAAAGCGCTTCAACGAGTGCATCAGAGTCAGCAAGTACAAGTGCTTCACAAAGCGCTTCAACAAGTGCGTCAGAATCAGCAAGTACTTCCGCATCGCAAAGTGCTTCAACAAGTGCATCAGAGTCCGCAAGTACGTCTGCCTCACAAAGTGCATCGACAAGTGCTTCTGAATCAGCAAGCACAAGTGCATCACAAAGCGCTTCAACAAGTGCGTCAGAATCAGCAAGTACATCAGCTTCACAAAGTGCATCGACAAGTGCGAGCGAATCAGCAAGTACGTCAGCGTCCCAAAGCGCATCAACGAGTGCATCAGAGTCAGCAAGTACTAGCGCATCACAAAGTGCATCAACAAGCGCGTCAGAGTCCGCAAGTACCTCAGCTTCCCAAAGCGCATCAACGAGTGCATCAGAGTCAGCAAGTACTAGCGCATCGCAAAGTGCTTCGACAAGTGCGAGCGAATCAGCAAGCACAAGTGCCTCGCAAAGTGCTTCGACAAGTGCTTCAGAATCAGCAAGCACAAGTGCCTCGCAAAGTGCTTCGACAAGCGCGTCAGAATCAGCAAGTACAAGTGCCTCGCAAAGTGCTTCAACAAGTGCTTCTGAATCCGCAAGTACATCGGCTTCCCAAAGTGCTTCAACGAGTGCTTCTGAATCAGCAAGTACTAGCGCATCACAAAGTACTTCAACGAGTGCTTCTGAATCAGCAAGTACCTCAGCGTCACAAAGTGCTTCGACAAGCGCGTCAGAATCCGCAAGTACAAGTGCATCGCAAAGTGCGTCTACAAGTGCGAGCGAGTCCGCAAGTACCTCAGCGTCAATGAGTGCCTCAACTAGTGCCAGTGAATCCGCAAGCACAAGTGCATCACAAAGTGCTTCAACTAGCGCATCAGAGTCCGCAAGTACTAGCGCATCGCAAAGTGCATCGACAAGTGCGAGCGAATCCGCAAGTGCGAGCGAATCCGCAAGCACCTCGGCCTCGCAAAGTGCTTCGACAAGTGCTTCTGAATCCGCAAGTACAAGTGCATCACAAAGCGCATCAACGAGTGCATCAGAGTCAGCAAGTACAAGTGCTTCACAAAGCGCTTCAACAAGTGCTTCTGAATCAGCAAGTACTTCCGCATCGCAAAGTGCTTCAACAAGTGCATCAGAGTCCGCAAGTACGTCTGCCTCACAAAGTGCATCGACAAGTGCTTCACAAAGCGCTTCAACAAGTGCGTCAGAATCAGCAAGTACATCAGCTTCACAAAGTGCATCGACAAGTGCGAGCGAATCAGCAAGTACGTCAGCGTCCCAAAGCGCATCAACGAGTGCATCAGAGTCAGCAAGTACTAGCGCATCACAAAGTGCATCAACAAGCGCGTCAGAGTCCGCAAGTACATCAGCTTCCCAAAGCGCATCAACGAGTGCATCAGAGTCAGCAAGTACATCAGCTTCACAAAGTGCATCGACAAGTGCGAGCGAATCAGCAAGTACGTCAGCGTCCCAAAGCGCATCAACGAGTGCATCAGAGTCAGCAAGTACTAGCGCATCACAAAGTGCATCAACAAGCGCGTCAGAGTCCGCAAGTACATCAGCTTCCCAAAGCGCATCAACGAGTGCATCAGAGTCAGCAAGTACATCGGCTTCCCAAAGTGCTTCAACCAGCGCATTAGAATCAGCAAGTGCGTCAGCTTCAACGAGTGCGTCAGAATCCGCAAGTACGTCCGCTTCGCAAAGTGCTTCGACAAGCGCGTCAAAATCAGCAAGTACCTCAGCCTCACAAAGTGCCTCAACGAGCGCATCAGAATCCGCAAGTACATCAGCTTCACAAAGTGCATCGACAAGTGCATCAGAGTCAGCAAGTACAAGTGCTTCACAAAGCGCTTCAACCAGTGCTTCTGAATCCGCAAGCACATCCGCATCGCAAAGTGCTTCGACAAGTGCGTCAGAATCCGCAAGTACCTCAGCATCACAAAGTGCCTCAACAAGTGCTTCTGAATCCGCAAGCACCTCAGCATCACAAAGTGCCTCAACAAGCACCTCAGAATCCGCAAGTACCTCAGCATCGCAAAGCGCTTCGACAAGTGCGAGCGAATCCGCAAGTACATCAGCATCGATGAGTGCTTCAACTAGCGCGTCAGAATCCGCAAGTACCTCAGCATCACAAAGTGCCTCAACGAGCGCCTCAGAGTCCGCAAGTACAAGTGCTTCACAAAGTGCCTCAACTAGTGCCAGTGAATCCGCAAGCACAAGTGCTTCACAAAGTGCTTCGACCAGCGCCAGCGAATCAGCAAGTACCTCAGCTTCCCAAAGCGCTTCAACGAGTGCCAGTGAATCAGCAAGCACATCCGCATCACAAAGCGCCTCAACGAGTGCGAGCGAATCAGCAAGCACATCTGCCTCACAAAGTGCTTCAACGAGCGCGTCAGAATCAGCAAGTACTAGCGCATCGCAAAAGTGCTTCAACCAGTGCAAGTGAATCAGCAAGCACATCTGCATCCCAAAGTGCTTCGACAAGTGCGAGCGAGTCCGCAAGCACATCCGCATCGCAAAGTGCTTCAACAAGTGCGAGCGAATCCGCAAGTACGTCCGCATTGCAAAGTGCGTCTACAAGTGCAAGCGAATCAGCAAGCACCTCAGCATCACAAAGTGCTTCAACGAGTGCATCAGAGTCAGCAAGTACATCTGCATCGCAAAGCGCTTCAACGAGTGCCAGTGAATCCGCAAGTACGTCCGCTTCCCAAAGTGCTTCAACGAGTGCCAGTGAATCCGCAAGTACATCTGCATCGCAAAGCGCTTCAACGAGTGCCAGTGAATCCGCAAGTACGTCAGCGTCACAAAGTGCTTCGACAAGTGCGAGCGAATCCGCAAGTACATCAGCATCGATGAGTGCTTCAACTAGCGCGTCAGAATCCGCAAGTACCTCAGCATCACAAAGTGCCTCAACGAGCGCCTCAGAGTCCGCAAGTACAAGTGCTTCACAAAGTGCCTCAACTAGTGCCAGTGAATCCGCAAGCACAAGTGCTTCACAAAGTGCTTCGACCAGCGCCAGCGAATCAGCAAGTACCTCAGCTTCCCAAAGCGCTTCAACGAGTGCCAGTGAATCAGCAAGCACATCCGCATCACAAAGCGCCTCAACGAGTGCGAGCGAATCAGCAAGCACATCTGCCTCACAAAGTGCTTCAACGAGCGCGTCAGAATCAGCAAGTACTAGCGCATCGCAAAGTGCTTCAACCAGTGCAAGTGAATCAGCAAGCACATCTGCATCCCAAAGTGCTTCGACAAGTGCGAGCGAGTCCGCAAGCACATCCGCATCGCAAAGTGCTTCAACAAGTGCGAGCGAATCCGCAAGTACGTCCGCATTGCAAAGTGCGTCTACAAGTGCAAGCGAATCAGCAAGCACCTCAGCATCACAAAGTGCTTCAACGAGTGCATCAGAGTCAGCAAGTACATCTGCATCGCAAAGCGCTTCAACGAGTGCCAGTGAATCCGCAAGTACGTCCGCTTCCCAAAGTGCTTCAACGAGTGCCAGTGAATCCGCAAGTACATCTGCATCGCAAAGCGCTTCAACGAGTGCCAGTGAATCCGCAAGTACGTCAGCGTCACAAAGTGCTTCGACAAGTGCGAGCGAATCCGCAAGTACATCCGCTTCACAAAGTGCATCTACAAGTGCTTCTGAATCCGCAAGTACCAGTGCCTCACAAAGTGCGTCTACAAGCGCGTCAGAGTCAGCAAGCACCTCAGCATCACAAAGTGCTTCAACGAGTGCGTCAGAGTCAGCAAGTACAAGTGCCTCACAAAGTGCTTCAACGAGTGCAAGCGAATCCGCAAGTACTTCCGCATCGCAAAGCGCTTCGAAAAGTGTGAGCGAGTCAGCAAGTACCTCAGCGTCCATGAGTGCCTCAACAAGTGCGAGCGAGTCAGCAAGTACCTCAGCGTCACAAAGTGCTTCAACTAGTGCAAGTGAGTCAGCAAGTACCTCAGCGTCAATGAGTGCCTCAACCAGCGCGTCTGAGTCAGCAAGCACATCCGCATCACAAAGTGCATCAACCAGTGCCAGCGAATCCGCAAGTACATCTGCTTCAATGAGTGCTTCAACAAGCGCGTCAGAATCAGCAAGCACAAGCGCATCGCAAAGTGCTTCAACCAGTGCAAGTGAGTCAGCAAGCACAAGCGCATCGCAAAGTGCTTCAACAAGTGCAAGCGAATCCGCAAGTACGTCGGCTTCATTGAGTGCATCAACCAGTGCATCAAACTCTGTCATTACAAGTAAGGGAGAGCCTGCGATCCACTCTCTTGATAGCATTGATATTAATAGTGTTATTATCTCGGATTCTATTAGTGTGTCTGTATCTGAGAGCATCTCTGCATCGCAAAGTGTCTCAACGAGTGCCTCAGCATCCGCAAGCACCTCTGCTTCAATGAGTGCATCGACAAGTGCGAGCGAATCCGCAAGTACTTCAGCCTCAATGAGTGCTTCAACGAGCGCATCAGCATCTGCAAGTACATCGGCATCGCAAAGCGCGTCAGAATCCGCAAGTACCTCAGCTTCACAGAGTGCTTCAACGAGCGCGTCAGAATCCGCAAGTACTTCAGCTTCACAAAGTGCATCGACAAGTGCGAGCGAGTCTGCAAGTACGAGTGCTTCGCTAAGTACAAGTATTTCAGCTTCAGCCTCAGCACAGAGGTCAGAAACACATGCGAAATTGCCACAAACAGGTGATCAGTCAGCTAATACAGCTACCTTGGGACTTGGTCTGCTAACAGGTTTAGTCGGCTTGGGAGTTGTTGCTAAAAGAAGAAAAGATGAGGATGAATAGTCCGAAAGTTTGACTTGATAGCGAACTGGGTTGTAAACTGTTATCAAAATGTTGATTTCAGTTTAAAGATGGTCAGGCCCTGTTCACCCCTAGCTATCATGTCAATACATATTGAGAGAACCAATCGGTTCTCTCTATTTTTGTTAAATATGTTCAAATTCTCTCTTATAAGAGTTATTGGAAGGATTTTTAATGTCATTAAATAAACGGCTCAAAAAGGGAGAATAAATAAAAAAAGCAATACATTTTTTTATAGATTTAATTGCTGTATTTGGTTGTTTCTCTCATTTAGTAAAGATTTTTTTAAGATAGCAAGCATCTTTTAGGTTGATAATCTCTTTTTATGATAAAATAGGATGTATTTTGAATGTCTTACAATTTAAAAAGAAGTATTTTTTTAATAGGAGATAATAGTGTTTTTTAAAAGAAATCAGGGTCAATATCGCGAAACAGATCGCGTGACACGTTTTAAGTTAATTAAATCAGGAAAACATTGGCTTCGTGCAGCAACTTCTAATTTTGGACTGTTCCGAGTTCTTAAGGGAGGAGTTGACAAGGCCAGCGTCCGAGTACCACAGCTCGAAGAAAACGCACCTTCTTCAGTAAAAGAGCACTTATTAAAGGGACTGTTAACAACGGGAACCTTGTTAACCGGAGCAGCTACGACCTATCGTGTGCAAGCGGATGAATCGAATGATGCATCTGCTCTTGAGCGTGCGGTAAGTCCAGCGACAGATGTATTGGCGGCATCAGATTCAGCTGTTTTAGGACACTCAACAGAGCCTTCACAGTCACAGACAGAAGCAGCGTCAGCTTCTATTTCAGAGTCAGCCTCTGTAGAAGCTTCTGTGTCTCATTCATTGAGTGTGTCAACGAGTGCCTCAGAATCTGCTAGCACGTCTGCATCAGAGTCAGCAAGTACCTCAGCTTCAGAGTCTGCCAGTACATCAGCGTCCCAAAGCGCTTCAACCAGTGCCTCAGCATCGATGAGTTCATCACTTTCGATGTCATCAGAGCCTATTGACTCTCAAGTTGTTTCTGGTGAAAAATTAAATTCTAGAGTAGATTCTGAAGTTCAAGTTGTTGATTCTCACATATTTTCTAGCTTGGTAGATTTAAATAGTCGAACCACGAATATTACTTCTACTGCTACAGCAACTATTGCGATGACATCAACATCTGAAGTAACATCTAAGAAAATAGAAGAAGATCGCAAGAAACTTGAAAAATTGTCTGCCGAAATGGGCGAATACCTTGCTAAGATAGCAGATTTACCAAATACTGATTCGGTTGTTTTAAAAGTGGGTGATGTGCTTGAAAAGATTGAAAGCTCATTGAAAGATCCTACTTCAGATCTTCGCTCTGTAATCGAAGAAGCAACTTCAGCTCGAGATTCTATTGCTGATGTTATTGCAAAGTCGCGCAAATCTGTAGTTACACCAGGCAGTAATGATTCAGATGCTGATTCTGTTTTAAATGAGGATGATCAATCTGAGTCAAAAGTCATTCTTGATCAAAATGTATCAGAAGCAGTACTATTGAAAAAACTGGCATTAGATTATTCTTCAACAGTAACGAATCCAAACCAAAAGTTAGCGATCCAAGAGGCTACGCTTAAATTACAAACTGAAATTACAAATAGTAATGTATTATTAAAAACAAATTCATCTGAGCAAGAATATTCCGAACAGCGTGAACGATTGGGGAAATCAGTTGATGAGTTAATGGCTACATTGAATGCATCAGGTTTTTCAGGAAATGCTACAGTAGATGGCCATCCAGCGGTTACTTCAAATCTTAATCTTGCGACTGGCGAAACCAAAGCATATACGGGTACGGGCACAGATCCAAACTATAATATCCCGATTTATTACAAATTAACTGTGACGAATGATGGATCAAAACTGACCTTTGTTTATACAATTACTTATGATAATCCTGCAACCTCAACTGTAGAAATACCATCAAAATTAAGTAATAGCTATGCTATCTATAATTCTGGTACCTCAAGACAAACCATGTTAACGCTTGGCAGTGGGCTTGGTACTCCGTCAGGTGTAAAGAACTATATTACAGATTCAAAGGGTAATCTGGTTACACCTTATAATACTTCTGATATCACGACGCAGGGTAGTGGGTATACTTGGGGAAATGGCGGCCAAATGAATGGCTTTCAGGCTAAGAAAGGTTATGGATTAACTTCATCTTGGACTGTACCAATCAAATCTACTGGTGACTTATCTTTTACCTTCAATCCTTATTCTGGTAGAACTGATGATACAAGTTTTACCAACTATTTTAATTCTATAGTTGGGGAGGAACGAGAAAATACTAAGGATACCCCACCAACCATTACGATGCCATCACGTATTGAGGTGTATAATGATGATGCAGTAAACTATAATATTATCTTTAATGATGATAAAGGTCTAAGAGATTTTTGGTCAAATACAAATAATCCAATTATTACAGGATTAATGGGACAAAATTTCCCAGGAGAATATGGTTTTGGTACAGCGCAAAAGAATAATAGAGGTCAAGTAGTTGGAATTACCTTTACAAATAAAACATGGACTACAAGAGTTTATGGAACTATAGGTAGAAGTGGCAATACATGGAAACCTATGACGCCAGGTGAGTATACTGTTGAATACCAAGCTAGTGATAATCCTGGAATTCAGTGGGGGAAAGCAACTACAACATTTGTTATTAAAGGATTTAATGAACGTCAAGATCCTATTAGTGGTGCGACAGTAGGTGTTAAAAATCCTTTAGCACTAACGCAGGAAGAAAAGAATCAAGTTCTTGAAAACTTTAAGAAGGCCAATGCAAATATCCTTTCCAGCACAGATTATGTAAAAGGTAATGAAATTGGTTCGCTTGCTATATCTGATAGTGGTGTGATTACCGTTACTTATCGAGATAAGACAGTAGATACTGTTCAAAGTAGCTTGAAGGATTTGACGTCTGAAAGTATCTCAGTTAGCAAGTCTATTTCTACAGTTGCAAGCCAAAGTACTTCAGCAAGCGCTTCTAAATCAGCTTCAATAAGTGCTAGCCAAAGTGTTTCTAAATCTGCCTCAACGAGTGCTTCAGCTTCAGCTAGCACAAGCGCTTCAAAGTCAGCCTCAACGAGTGCTTCAGCTTCAGCCAGCACAAGTGCCTCAAAGTCAGCTTCGACGAGTGCTTCAGCTTCAGCCAGCACAAGTGCCTCAAAGTCAGCCTCAACGAGCGCTTCAAAGTCAGCTTCGACGAGTGCTTCAGCTTCAGCCAGCACAAGTGCCTCAAAGTCAGCTTCGACGAGTGCTTCAGCTTCAGCCAGCACAAGTGCCTCAAAGTCAGCTTCGACGAGTACTTCAAAGTCAGCCAGCACAAGCGCTTCAAAGTCAGCTTCGACGAGTGCTTCAGCCTCAGCTAGCACAAGTGCCTCAAAGTCAGCCTCAACGAGTGCTTCAGCCTCAGCTAGCACAAGTGCCTCAAAGTCAGCCTCAACGAGTGCTTCAGCTTCAGCCAGCACAAGTGCCTCACAAAGCGCATCAACAAGTGCGTCAGAGTCAGCAAGTACATCTGCTTCCCAAAGTGCCTCAACGAGCGCATCAGAGTCAGCAAGTACATCTGCTTCGCAAAGTGCATCAACAAGTGCGTCAGAGTCAGCAAGTACATCTGCTTCACAAAGCGCATCAACAAGCGCAAGTGAGTCAGCAAGCACGTCTGCCTCAATGAGTGCTTCAACAAGTGCAAGCGAATCCGCAAGCACTTCAGCATCGCAAAGTGCCTCAACCAGTGCATCAGAGTCGGCAAGTACCTCAGCTTCACAAAGTGCCTCAACCAGTGCATCAGAGTCCGCAAGCACTTCTGCATCACAAAGTGCTTCAACTAGCGCAAGTGAGTCGGCAAGCACAAGTGCCTCACAAAGCGCTTCAACAAGCGCGTCAGAGTCCGCAAGCACTTCTGCATCACAAAGTGCTTCAACTAGCGCAAGTGAGTCGGCAAGCACAAGTGCCTCACAAAGCGCTTCAACAAGCGCGTCAGAATCAGCAAGTACATCAGCTTCACAAAGCGCATCAACCAGCGCGTCTGAATCCGCAAGCACAAGTGCATCACAAAGTGCTTCGACAAGCGCAAGTGAGTCAGCAAGCACATCAGCTTCACAAAGTGCTTCAACAAGTGCAAGTGAGTCCGCAAGTACATCCGCTTCACAAAGTGCTTCGACAAGTGCGAGCGAGTCAGCAAGTACATCCGCATCGCAAAGTGCTTCAACAAGCGCAAGCGAATCCGCAAGTACCTCAGCATCGCAAAGTGCTTCAACAAGTGCTTCTGAATCCGCAAGTACTTCAGCATCAATGAGTGCTTCGACAAGTGCAAGCGAGTCAGCAAGTACATCAGCGTCAATGAGTGCTTCGACAAGTGCAAGCGAATCAGCAAGCACATCGGCTTCCCAAAGTGCTTCAACCAGTGCGAGCGAATCCGCAAGCACTAGCGCATCGCAAAGTGCATCAACAAGTGCAAGTGATTCTGCAAGCACATCGGCTTCCCAAAGTGCTTCAACAAGTGCTTCTGAATCCGCAAGTACTAGCGCATCGCAAAGTGCATCGACAAGCGCAAGTGAATCAGCAAGTACTTCAGCGTCAATGAGTGCTTCGACAAGCGCCAGCGAATCAGCAAGCACATCGGCTTCCCAAAGTGCTTCGACGAGCGCAAGTGAATCAGCAAGCACCTCAGCTTCCCAAAGTGCTTCGACAAGTGCTTCTGAATCCGCAAGTACAAGTGCTTCACAAAGCGCTTCAACTAGTGCGAGCGAATCAGCAAGCACATCCGCATCGCAAAGTGCTTCGACAAGTGCAAGTGAGTCTGCAAGCACAAGTGCATCAATGAGTGCCTCAACGAGTGCGTCAGAGTCCGCAAGTACGTCCGCATCGCAAAGTGCGTCTACAAGTGCGAGCGAGTCCGCAAGTACCTCAGCGTCAATGAGTGCGTCAACAAGTGCATCAGAGTCCGCAAGCACAAGTGCATCACAAAGTGCTTCGACAAGTGCGAGCGAGTCAGCAAGTACATCAGCCTCACAAAGTGCCTCAACGAGTGCGAGCGAATCCGCAAGCACGTCTGCATCACAAAGTGCCTCAACCAGTGCAAGTGAGTCAGCAAGTACCTCAGCTTCACAAAGTGCTTCGACAAGTGCGAGCGAATCAGCAAGTACAAGTGCCTCACAAAGTGCCTCAACCAGTGCGAGCGAATCCGCAAGCACATCTGCGTCACAAAGTGCTTCGACAAGTGCAAGCGAATCAGCAAGCACGTCTGCATCAATGAGTGCTTCAACCAGTGCAAGTGAGTCAGCAAGTACTAGCGCATCGCAAAGTGCTTCGACAAGTGCGAGCGAATCAGCAAGTACGTCTGCCTCACAAAGTGCTTCAACAAGCGCAAGTGAGTCAGCAAGTACTAGTGCATCGCAAAGTGCTTCGACAAGCGCAAGTGAATCCGCAAGCACATCAGCATCGCAAAGTGCCTCAACCAGCGCCAGCGAATCAGCAAGCACAAGTGCCTCACAAAGTGCATCAACAAGTGCTAGTGAATCAGCAAGTACGTCTGCCTCACAAAGTGCATCAACGAGTGCAAGCGAATCAGCAAGCACAAGCGCATCGCAAAGTGCTTCAACAAGTGCATCAGAATCCGCAAGTACGTCTGCATCGATGAGTGCGTCAACAAGTGCAAGTGAGTCGGCAAGTACGTCTGCATCGCAAAGCGCCTCAACGAGTGCATCAGAGTCCGCAAGCACGTCTGCATCGCAAAGTGCTTCAACAAGTGCATCAGAATCCGCAAGTACGTCTGCATCGCAAAGCGCTTCAACCAGTGCATCAGAGTCGGCAAGCACAAGTGCATCACAAAGTGCTTCAACCAGTGCAAGTGAGTCAGCAAGCACATCTGCGTCACAAAGTGCTTCGACAAGTGCAAGCGAATCCGCAAGCACGTCTGCATCAATAAGTGCTTCAACCAGTGCAAGTGAGTCAGCAAGTACATCAGCGTCAATGAGTGCTTCGACAAGTGCGTCAGAATCAGCAAGTACTAGCGCATCGCAAAGTGCTTCGACAAGTGCATCAGAGTCAGCAAGTACATCAGCATCGCAAAGTGCTTCAACCAGTGCAAGTGAATCCGCAAGCACGTCTGCATCACAAAGTGCTTCAACAAGTGCAAGTGAATCTGCAAGTACGTCTGCATCAATGAGTGCTTCAACGAGTGCGAGCGAATCAGCAAGTACTAGCGCATCGCAAAGCGCATCAACAAGTGCAAGTGAATCTGCAAGCACATCCGCATCAATGAGTGCCTCAACCAGCGCTTCAGCGTCAGCAAGTACAAGTGCCTCACAAAGTGCCTCAACCAGTGCAAGTGAGTCAGCAAGCACATCTGCATCACAAAGCGCTTCAACAAGTGCCAGCGAATCAGCAAGCACATCCGCATCTCAAAGTGCTTCGACAAGTGCGAGCGAATCCGCAAGTACGTCTGCATCGCAAAGCGCTTCAACCAGTGCATCAGAGTCGGCAAGCACGTCTGCATCACAAAGTGCTTCAACGAGCGCGTCTGAATCCGCAAGTACATCTGCGTCACAAAGCGCTTCAACGAGCGCGTCTGAATCTGCAAGCACAAGCGCATCAGAGTCAGCAAGTACATCTGCTTCACAAAGCGCATCAACAAGTGCGTCAGAGTCAGCAAGTACATCTGCTTCACAAAGCGCATCAACCAGCGCAAGTGAGTCAGCAAGCACGTCTGCCTCAATGAGTGCTTCAACAAGCGCAAGTGAGTCAGCAAGCACGTCTGCCTCAATGAGTGCTTCAACAAGTGCATCAGAGTCAGCAAGTACCTCAGCTTCACAAAGTGCATCAACCAGCGCGTCAGAATCCGCAAGTACATCTGCATCGCAAAGTGCTTCAACAAGTGCAAGCGAATCCGCAAGTACCTCAGCTTCACAAAGTGCATCAACAAGTGCAAGCGAATCAGCAAGTACTAGCGCATCGCAAAGCGCATCAACAAGCGCAAGTGAGTCAGCAAGCACGTCTGCCTCAATGAGTGCTTCAACAAGTGCATCAGAGTCAGCAAGTACCTCAGCGTCACAAAGTGCATCAACCAGCGCGTCAGAATCTGCAAGCACATCAGCTTCGCAAAGTGCTTCGACAAGCGCAAGTGAGTCAGCAAGTACATCTGCTTCACAAAGTGCATCAACAAGTGCAAGCGAATCAGCAAGTACTTCAGCGTCACAAAGCGCGTCAACAAGCGCGTCTGAATCCGCAAGTACTTCAGCATCACAAAGTGCGTCAACTAGTGCAAGTGAGTCAGCAAGCACATCCGCGTCACAAAGCGCCTCAACCAGTGCGAGCGAATCCGCAAGTACGTCTGCATCGCAAAGTGCTTCAACAAGTGCGAGCGAATCAGCAAGCACATCCGCATCACAAAGTGCTTCAACCAGCGCGTCTGAATCAGCAAGTACATCTGCGTCACAAAGTGCATCAACAAGCGCGAGCGAATCAGCAAGCACAAGCGCATCGCAAAGTGCCTCAACAAGCGCATCAGAGTCAGCAAGTACCTCGGCTTCGCAAAGTGCATCAACAAGTGCCAGCGAATCAGCAAGTACTTCAGCGTCCCAAAGCGCGTCAACCAGCGCGTCAGAATCAGCAAGTACCTCAGCTTCACAAAGTGCTTCAACAAGTGCGTCAGAATCCGCAAGTACATCTGCATCGCAAAGCGCTTCAACAAGTGCATCAGAGTCAGCAAGTACAAGTGCATCGCAAAGTGCTTCAACAAGTGCCAGCGAATCTGCAAGTACCTCGGCTTCACAAAGTGCCTCAACGAGTGCCTCAGAATCCGCAAGTACAAGTGCGTCCCAAAGTGCCTCAACAAGTGCCAGCGAATCAGCAAGCACAAGCGCATCGCAAAGTGCCTCAACGAGTGCCTCAGAATCCGCAAGTACAAGTGCGTCCCAAAGTGCCTCAACAAGTGCCAGCGAATCAGCAAGCACAAGCGCATCGCAAAGTGCATCAACCAGTGCGTCAGAGTCAGCAAGTACTTCAGCGTCAATGAGCGCTTCAACCAGTGCAAGTGAGTCAGCAAGTACCTCAGCATCGCAAAGTGCATCGACAAGCGCCAGCGAATCAGCAAGCACGTCTGCCTCAATGAGTGCTTCAACAAGTGCAAGTGAGTCAGCAAGTACTAGCGCATCCCAAAGTGCGTCAACCAGTGCGAGCGAATCGGCAAGTACGTCTGCTTCCCAAAGTGCTTCAACCAGCGCGTCTGAGTCAGCAAGTACATCAGCGTCAATGAGTGCTTCAACCAGCGCGTCTGAGTCAGCAAGTACTTCAGCTTCACAAAGTGCTTCAACAAGTGCATCAGAATCTGCAAGTACATCTGCGTCACAAAGTGCTTCAACCAGCGCGTCAGAATCAGCAAGTACGTCGGCATCACAAAGCGCCTCAACCAGTGCGAGCGAATCCGCAAGTACGTCTGCCTCAATGAGTGCTTCAACAAGTGCAAGTGAGTCAGCAAGTACTAGCGCATCAGAGTCAGCAAGTACTTCAGCATCAATGAGTGCATCAACGAGCGCATCAGAGTCAGCAAGTACATCTGCTTCACAAAGCGCATCAACAAGTGCGTCAGAGTCAGCAAGTACATCGGCATCGCAAAGTGCCTCAACGAGTGCGTCAGAATCCGCAAGTACTTCAGCGTCGCAAAGTGCGTCAACCAGCGCCAGCGAATCAGCAAGTACGTCTGCCTCACAAAGTGCCTCAACCAGTGCGAGCGAATCCGCAAGTACATCTGCATCCCAAAGTGCTTCAACAAGTGCTTCGGAATCCGCAAGTACGTCTGCTTCCCAAAGTGCTTCAACGAGTGCGTCAGAATCCGCAAGTACATCAGCGTCGCAAAGTGCTTCAACAAGTGCAAGCGAATCAGCAAGTACAAGTGCATCACAAAGCGCTTCAACCAGTGCGAGCGAATCCGCAAGTACTAGCGCATCCCAAAGTGCTTCAACCAGCGCATCTGAGTCAGCAAGTACTAGCGCATCCCAAAGTGCTTCGACAAGCGCAAGTGAATCCGCAAGCACATCAGCATCGCAAAGTGCTTCAACCAGTGCCAGCGAATCAGCAAGTACTAGCGCATCGCAAAGCGCATCAACAAGTGCGTCAGAGTCAGCAAGTACATCTGCTTCACAAAGTGCTTCGACAAGCGCAAGTGAGTCAGCAAGCACGTCTGCCTCAATGAGTGCTTCAACAAGTGCAAGTGAGTCAGCAAGTACATCTGCTTCACAAAGTGCTTCGACAAGCGCAAGTGAGTCAGCAAGCACGTCTGCCTCAATGAGTGCTTCGACAAGCGCAAGTGAGTCAGCAAGCACGTCTGCCTCAATGAGTGCTTCGACAAGCGCAAGTGAGTCAGCAAGCACGTCTGCCTCAATGAGTGCTTCGACAAGCGCAAGTGAGTCAGCAAGCACGTCTGCCTCAATGAGTGCATCAACAAGTGCATCAGAGTCAGCAAGTACCTCAGCGTCACAAAGTGCATCAACCAGCGCGTCAGAATCTGCAAGCACATCAGCTTCGCAAAGTGCTTCGACAAGCGCAAGTGAGTCAGCAAGTACATCTGCTTCACAAAGTGCATCAACAAGTGCAAGCGAATCAGCAAGTACTAGCGCATCGCAAAGTGCATCAACCAGCGCCAGCGAATCAGCAAGTACGTCTGCGTCCCAAAGTGCATCAACAAGTGCGTCAGAGTCAGCAAGTACATCTGCTTCACAAAGTGCTTCAACAAGTGCAAGTGAGTCAGCAAGTACCTCAGCGTCCCAAAGTGCATCAACAAGTGCGTCAGAGTCAGCAAGTACATCTGCTTCACAAAGTGCTTCGACAAGCGCCAGCGAATCCGCAAGCACGTCTGCCTCAATGAGTGCTTCGACAAGCGCAAGTGAGTCAGCAAGTACGTCTGCATCGCAAAGTGCCTCAACGAGCGCAAGTGAGTCAGCAAGTACATCAGCTTCACAAAGTGCTTCAACAAGTGCGAGCGAATCCGCAAGTACGTCCGCATCGCAAAGCGCTTCAACCAGTGCAAGTGAATCCGCAAGTACGTCTGCATCGCAAAGCGCTTCAACCAGTGCATCAGAGTCGGCAAGCACAAGTGCATCAACCAGCGCGTCAGAATCTGCAAGCACATCAGCTTCGCAAAGTGCTTCGACAAGCGCAAGTGAGTCAGCAAGTACCTCAGCTTCACAAAGTGCATCAACCAGCGCCAGCGAATCCGCAAGCACAAGTGCATCAGAGTCAGCAAGTACTTCAGCATCAATGAGTGCCTCAACCAGCGCATCAAACTCTGTCATTACAAGTAAGGGAGATCCGGCGATCCACTCTCTTGATAGCATTGATATTAATAGTGTTATTATCTCGGATTCTATTAGTGTGTCTGTATCTGAGAGCATCTCTGCATCGCAAAGTGTCTCAACGAGTGCCTCAGCATCCGCAAGCACCTCAGCCTCAATGAGTGCATCAACGAGCGCCTCAGAGTCAGCAAGTACCTCAGCTTCACAAAGCGCGTCAACAAGCGCCAGCGAGTCCGCAAGCACCTCTGCTTCAATGAGTGCATCGACAAGTGCATCAGAATCCGCAAGTACCTCGGCATCGCAAAGCGCGTCAACAAGCGCCAGCGAATCCGCAAGCACATCCGCATCACAAAGTGCCTCAACGAGTGCATCAGAATCAGCAAGTACAAGTGTTTCTCTAAGTACAAGTATTTCAGCTTCAGCCTCAGCACAGTCGTCAGAGACACATGCGAAATTGCCACAAACAGGTGATCAGTCAGCTAATACAGCTACCCTAGGACTTGGTCTACTGACAGGCTTACTTGGTTTAGGAGTTGTTGCTAAAAGAAGAAAAGATGAGGATGAAGATGGAGTAATTGAACAGTAGTGAAGTTTGTTCACCTTTATTCTTCAGTACGAGAGAGGTTGGAAATAAAGTGCCCAACCTTCGATGACTAATAGTTATAAGTGCTTGAAACACTGCTTCGAGGCAGTGGTGAGAACTTACAAAGAAAGTTTCTTTTAGCTATAATCTTAGGCTATATAACCTTTAAAGGGGTGGGACTACGAACGAATTTAGTTTAAATTCGTTCAGTCTCACTCCCTTTTTATATTTAATGGATAGGATAAAAGGAAACTTTTAAAATAATAATTGAAGAACAAGTATTTCGAGGGAGTAGGATGTTGTTTTTTTGAAGTATTCATCCAGTGTTTAATAGTAAATTGTGTGTTATAATGTTAGTCGTACTAATTGGAAAAGATTAGTTTTTTCTAATCGGTTAAAATGTGGTTGGGGCATGTTTCTCCCTCCTCATTCTGTAATGTAAAAATTAAAAAAGGAAAAGCGCCTTGCATTTTCCACAAAAGAGGACATTATGACAGTATATAATATCAACCTGGGAATCGGTTGGGCCAGCAGTGGTGTCGAGTATGCCCAGGCCTATCGTGCCCAGTTGTTACGCAATATCCATGAACCAGCCAAATTTGTGTTTATGGATATGATCCTAGCCGATAATATCCAGCATCTAACAGAAAATATCGGTTTTAAAAATGATGAAATCATCTGGCTCTACAGCTATTTCACGGATATAAAGATAGCACCTACGACCTATACGATTGATCAGGTCTTAGCAGGATTTGCTGAAAAACCCACTCGTGAAGAAGTTGACGGTAAGATCAAGCGTTTCTTTTATGAGGACCAAGACAACTTTTTGACCTGCTACCTGCGAGAAGAAAACAGTCCCTATGTAGAACGCTGCGAGTATGTATCCAGAGGGATCTTGGTGAGAAAGGATTATTTCTCCTACACTCGTTACTGTACCGAGTACTTTATTCCTAAGAATAATCAAGCTACTTTGATTGAGCGTCGTTTTTATAATGAAGATGGAAGTGTTGCTTACAGCATGCAAATGGCGGATGGTCGTGAAGTCTACCGTTTTCCAGATCGTTTCCTAGTTGGTCGGCAAGAATTGATCCGTTACTTTATGCAGACCCTTCAATTGACCAAACAAGATCTGGTTATTTTAGATCGGGAAACTAATATCGGACAGCCTATCTTTGAAGAAGCCCAAAAAGCTCGCCTAGGTGTGGTTGTTCATGCAGAGCATTTTCAGTGCCAATAATGTTGATGATCAGTACATCCTGTGGAATAACTATTACGACTACCAATTTACCAATGCAGACAAGGTGGACTTCTTTATTGTCGCTACTGACCGCCAAAAAGAAATCTTGGCAGAGCAGTTTGCCAAATACACCAACCATCGGCCAGCTATCTATACCATTCCAGTTGGTAGCCTTGCAAGCCTGCCACAAAATGAAAATCGCAAGCCATTCTCTATGATTACAGCCTCTCGCTTAGCTACTGAGAAACATATTGATTGGTTGATCCGAGCAGTGGTCTGTGCCAAAAAAGAGTTACCGGAGTTATCCTTTGATATCTATGGCAATGGTGGAGAAGAGGGGAAGTTGCGCTCTCTTATCGATGAATTGGGGGCGACAGATTATATCCATCTCAAAGGACATGCCAATCTTGAAGAGATTTATAAGAACTATGAAGTTTACCTATCTGCATCGACTAGCGAAGGCTTTGGTTTGACTTTGATGGAGGCTATCGGTTCTGGTCTTCCGATTATCGGTTTTGATGTTCCTTATGGCAACCAAACCTTTGTCACAGAAGGTAAAAACGGCTATCTGATTCCATCTTCTTCTGATCAAGTGGTGGATCATATTGCTTCTTCCTATGCTGAAAAGATTGTTTTGCTCTACCAAAATGAAGAGCTAGCGAATATGCGCCAAGCATCTTATACGCGTGCGGAAGACTTTTTGACCAGCCGAGTAGAAGAAGCTTGGTCTCAATTGATAGAAGAGGTGACACATGCTGAATGTATTTGATAGTTATTCTCGTGAGAGCCAAGATTTGCTTCATTCTATGCAGGAGTCTGGTTTTCATCATCCGACAGTCGTTCTAGAGCCAGATGGTTTCTTGCCAGACGGTGTAGAGTCTCCTTTCCTTTATTTCTTAGGACAGCCAGAAGGTGAAAAACGAGGACGTTATTTTAATGAAGTCCTAGTCCCAGATTTTTGGGAAATTTCTGGTGATAACAATATGGGGAAAGTGACTTATTATGGTCAGGAGAAAGGCTCGTATTTATTATCATATAGCTTCTTATAAACGTATTGTTGAACGTGTAGAGTGGTTGGATGATAAAAGTCAAGTTGTGATGATCGAGCGCTATGATCAATACGGTCGCAAGATTGCTGTTACGACTTGTGATGGTCAAGGACAACCCTTAGTGACCACTTATTTGGAGGGAACGATTGAGCGCCTGACAGAAAATCATCAAACAGGTGATTTGATCTTAACCTTACCTAATTCCCCTATGCAAATTTTCAAGAATCGCTTAGATTATTTCATGTTCTATCTAGAATATAGAGGTTTTAATCTAGATAAAGTGATCTATAATACACTGGCCCTCTCCTTTCAATGTCAGTCTACACTTGGGAAATAAAGGTGTTGAGGGGCATGATCTCTTAATTTGGCAGGAACCTCTTTATGATGAATTGCCTGGAAATATGCAGTTTATTTTATCTACTCCAAATTTGCGTACCAATAAAATTGTGATTCCTCAGAATAGCACCTACCAACGTGCTTTAGAATTAACATCAGCAGAACAACACAGATTCTTTAAGCCATTGGGCTACATTTATGATTTTCAGGTTAAAGAAGATATTCGTAAGGATACCTTTGTCTTGACTAATTCTGATCAAATTGAGGCTCTAACGGAGCTAGTAGAGAAGTTGCCGGATGTTACTTTTAGAATTGCAGCGTTAACGGAAATGTCTCCAGTACTTTCTTCAATGGTCCGCTATCCTAACGTTGTCTTATACCAAAATATTAGTCAAGATCGAATCAAAGAATTATTGGTTCAGTCAAGTATTTATTTGGATATCAACCACTATGGCGAGGTACAAGGTATTGTTCGTAAAGCATTTGAACACCAGCAAATTATTCTAGGCTTTTCACACACTTTACATGATCGACGTTATATTGCGCAAGAAAATATCTTTGAACAAGGAAAGGAAGCTGACTTTGTAGCGCGTATCCGGGAAATCTACCAATCTGTAGAGACATACAAAGAAGCTGTGGTTCAGCAAATTACCCAATCAAGTAGCATTGAACCAGCTGTTTTCCGAGCTCGTTTGCAAGAAGAAATAGGCATGCAAGCTGAGTGATTAAAAGGAAGGAGGAATTTATGCTGTTTCTACGGGCTGATTCCTCATTCCATTAGCATCGAATGTAATCAATGATGTAGAAAAATCATGGATACTAAAAAAGAAGTCGGATATTGTATGGCCCTCCAAAAAGAGAGTGGGACAGAAATCGGTAATTCGTTAGAATTCGATTTCGTCGTCCCACCTCCGCACAGTTGAGTAGGGCTGTAAAAGCTGATGAAATCAGCGTAGTAGAGCCCACTCAACCACTGCGTCTTGCTCGACAATCCAAAAATAATTGAGAGGCTAGGACTTTTGTCCCAGCCTCTTTTTTGGGGAAGAACATATTTGTATGACTTCTTTTTTGATGCTGTTCCCTCTGTTTTTATGGTATACTGAAAGCGACAACATGATTGGAGCTCCCGATGAAAAAGATCCCCTTAGTATTTTCAGGCTGTCTGTTAGGACTGGTTGGTGCTGGAAACCTTCTTGCAGACTCGCTACCCTTCCTTGCTCACGCCTTTAGTCTGACAGGTTTGTTCTTCTGGTTTTTCTTTGTAGTTTATCATGCAATTCGCTGGCAAGAAACCAAGATAGAACTCCAACAACCAGCCCTTTTATCTGGGATGGCGACTTTTCCCATGGCAGGGATGATTCTATCCACCTATCTTTTGCGCCTCTTTCCCGCCTTTGGAGGTCTATCACAGTTGGTCTGGTGGTCTGCCTTTCTCTTGGATCTGGGCTTAATTCTCTATTTTACCAAGACCCATATCCTAGCGCGACCAAGAGCCAATGCCACTCCAAGTTGGACCGTTCTCTATGTGGGCATTGCAGTAGCAGCCTTGACTTATCCAGTTGTAGGAATAAGAGAGATTGCTTATCTCGCTTTAGTGATTGGTTTTGGTTTGACCTTTCTTCTTTATCCCCTTATCTATCATGATTTGAAGAAGTCCCCCTTGCCCAGTCATCTGTTGGGCCAAGAAGGCATCTATTGCGCTCCATTTTCCCTTCTTTTAGCAGCTCTGGTTCGTGTGGGTGGAGCGAGCCTTCCTGTCTGGTTCTTACTGATCATGGTAGTTGCCTCACAAGGTTTTTATTTCTTTGTTTTGACGCGTCTACCGAGAATGATCAAAGAAGGTTTTCAACCTGCTTTTTCAGCCCTGACCTTTCCAACGGTCATCACAGCGACCTCTTTGAAAATGGCCCAAGGCCTGTTGCAGTGGCCTTTCTTGACAGCTCTCGTATGGATGGAAACTCTTCTTTGTCTCTTGATTTTAGTCGCTGTTTTAGGAGGTTATGTGGCCTATCTCAGGGAGTAGGAAGTCATCCTTTTTCATTGAAACCTTGTCACGATTATGGTAAGATGCACTATACGATTTGTCATACTCTATAGGAAAGGTATCTATGAAATTCATTAAAGGAAAGATCTCGCTGCTTTATCCCCTTTTTCTGCTCTTGTTTTATTTTTATGTTCGGCCCCAATTTCGCCCTTTGGCCCAGTACGTCTCCAATAGTGTAGCAAGCGCCAATAGCTATTATTGGACCTTATTTGGCCTAGAAGGCCTCTATGCAGTCTTTACAGGATTTTTGGTCTACCGTTTTTCTAAAAAAGCGCAATTTAAGCTGGGGAAGAACCCTCTTCAAGCTCTGATAGAAGCCGTTTTTGCGGCCTGTTTGGTTTACTGGTTGGACTACTTCATCAGTGGTTTTGTTCAAGGACGGGCAGCCGTTTTGAGTCTGTTTCCACGGGAAATTAGCCCCACAGGGGTGCTTATCCTAGTGATTGCAATGGTTATTATCCGGCCGGTGACAGAAGAGCTGATCTTTCGTGGAGCCTTGGTGAATGCCTACTTCAAAGGCTGGAAACTCTATGCTGAGATTTGGCTTCCAGCCCTCATCTACAGTGGCCTACATTTTCTCCACAATCCCTTTTCGCTGGGGGCTTGTATCATCTATCTCCTGCCGAGTGTGATTTTTGGAATCCTGTATTATCGGAGTAAGACGCTCCTTTCTCCTATTTTGGCTCATATCTTGCTCAATCTCTACTACACCTTGCCTTTACTTTTATCTGTATTCAAGTAATAACCGATTTCCTGAGTGAGATTGGTTTTTTTTGAAAATATGGTATAATAGAATAAATTTAAAAGAGGGAGTTGAGGTTTGAAAAAAAGCTACCGCGTCAAACGTGACAAAGATTTTAATGCTATTTTTAAAAGTGGTCAAAATGTTGCCAATCGGAAATTCGTTGTTTACCGCTTGCGCAAAGACCAACCACATTTTCGAGTCGGTCTATCTGTTAGTAAGAAACTGGGAAATGCTGTGACCAGAAATCGCATCAAACGTTTGATTCGCCATGTTTTGATCAAACACCAAGCCTTCCTTACGACCGATGATTTTGTTGTTATTGCTCGTAAAGGAGTGGAGGAGCTCGACTTTCATCAAGTAGAGAAAAATCTTGTACATGTCTTAAAATTAGCGCATGTCTACCAAGAAAGGGAATAAAGTGAAAAAGAAACTGAAGTTAACTGGATTATTAGGAGCGGCCTTATTGGTCTTGACAGCTTGTGGAACCTCTCAAGTGACAGCTCAGTCGACAGGTGGTTGGGAACGCTTCGTCTACTTCTTTGCAGAAGCCATCCGCTTCTTGTCGTTTGGCGGCAGTATCGGTGTAGGGATTATCGTCTTTACCATTGTCATCCGAACGGTCCTTTTGCCACTCTTCCAATATCAAATGAATTCAACCCGCAAAATGCAGGAAATTCAACCCTTACTCAAGGAATTGCAAGCTAAGTATCCTGGGAAGGACCTAGATAGTCGGACCAAGCTTTCTGAAGAGATGCGGGCCCTCTACAAGGAAAAAGGCGTCAAAACGTCTTCAGCCTTCCTTCCTCTCTTAATCCAGATGCCGGTTCTGATGGCCTTGTTCCAAGCACTGAGCCGTGTCGAATTCCTTAAAGTCGGTCACTTCCTCTGGTTGGACCTTGGCGCGATCGACCCGACCTACATCTTGCCGGTTCTTGCAGCACTCTTCACATTTTTCAGTAGTTGGTTGACCAATAAAGCCATGCCAGAGCGCAATGGAAGTGCAACAACTATGATGTATGTGATGCCTGTGATGATCTTCTTCTTTGCCTTGTTCTCAGCCAGCGGGGTCGCACTATACTGGGTGACTTCCAATGCTTATCAAGTCGGGCAAACCTATCTCTTGAACAACCCCTTCAAGATTATTGCAGAGCGTGAAGCAAAGAGCAAGCTTCGCGCGACATGGAAAAACAAAAACGCCGTGCCCTAAACAAAGCACAGAAAAAGAAAAAATAAGAAAGAGGTGGACATATGGTCCTATATACTGGAGCAACTGTTGAAGAAGCGATTCAAAAAGGCCTGAACGATTTAGATATTCCCCGTATGAAGGCACATATTACAGTTGTAGCACGTGAGAAGAAAGGTTTTCTTGGCTTGTTTGGGAAAAAGCCAGCCCAAGTAGAGATTGAGCCGATTGCAGAAACAACGGTCGTCAAAGCCAATCAAAAAGCTGTCAAAGGGGTACCGGACGAAATTAATGCACAAAACGAGCCGGTCAAGACCGTGAGCGAAGCAACAGTTGACCTTGGGCGCGTGGTTGCTGCGATTAAGAAGGTTGAAAAAGAGGGGGAAGTCGTCTCTGAAGAAATCAAGACGGAGATTCTCAAACATGAAAAAGAAGCGAATACGGTTCTTGAAGAAAAAGGGCATGAGCATATCCTTGAGAAAGTCAAAGAACCAGCGACAAAAGAATCAAGCGAGTCTGATTTCTCAAACCTTGGTATCGAGGTAGAGGAAAACTACAATATCGAAGAAGTCGTAGCTGATGTGACAGCCTATGTTCAAACAGTGGTTGATGAAATGGATGTCGATGCAACCATCTCAAGCAGTCACAACCGCCGTACGGTCAATATGCAAATTGATACCAATGAGCCTGGGCGCGTGATTGGTTATCATGGAAAAGTCTTGAAGGCTCTTCAACTCTTGGCACAAAATTACCTCTATAACCGCTATTCAAAGAATTTTTACATTACCATTAATGTTAATGACTATGTAGAACACCGGGCAGAAGTTCTTCAAAGCTATGCTCAGAAGTTAGCAACACGTGCTCTCGAAGATGGGCAAGCCCAACAGACAGATCCAATGTCAAACAGTGAACGGAAAATCATTCACCGGATCGTCTCTAAGATGGAAGGAGTCACTAGCTACTCTGAAGGGGAAGAACCAAACCGTTACGTGGTGGTAGACATCGAAGGATAATCTAGCTATTATTCCCCATAAGGGAGAGACGGGATTGAGCCGATCTCTCCCTTTTTGTTAGGATTAGAAAGGAAGCAGATGACATTTGTAGCGATTCGAGAGTTTTTAAAGCTTCAAGGAATTCACTACCAGACACCGGCAAAGGCAGGGGTGCTAGCCTCGGAGATGGAGCAGTATCGTGCACTAGCTCAAGCGGCTCGTAAGGAATTCACCGATTTAGTCTCAGCCTTTCAGAAGCGTCACCCTTACTTGGAGCAGGATCGGACTAGCCAATGGATGAACCAGGCTCAAGTCTTGCGGCCTCATTTTTGGGCCTATCTAAAAGGAGAAGGGACGATGGCAGAACCCATGTTTGCTTTGAGACTTTATGGAGACGCAGTTGATTTTGGTGTTTCCTTAGAGGTGAGCTTTATCGAGCGAAAAAAAGACGAGAAGAGTCTTCAAAAACAACACAAGGTTCTCACCTTACCCATTTCTCAGCCGGTTTATTATTTCGTCCAGAAAAATGGAGAGAGTCAAAGGGTAGAAGGAACAGAAAAAAATCGCCATGATCTGTTGCAAGCAGTAGCAGAAGGGGCGGTTCGTAAGGTCCTCGTCAAATACGATATTTCTCTAGTTGAGGAAGATTCTCTTGAGGATATCCTGGATCAGTTGCAAAGGGCGCTACTGGCTCTGGAACCCTATTACTTGGCAACCCGTCAGATGTAGAAAGGTTTTCTCCGACCTGTATTTGCAACAATTTTGCCATAGCTATTGACAAATAGAGTTGAATCCGATAGAATAGTAAAGTATGTTTAGTAACTGATCACAACTAGCCGGCTAAACGAATACAAAATCTATGAGGAGGTATTCATCGTGAAACGTACTTATCAACCAAGTAAACTTCGTCGTGCGCGCAAACACGGATTCCGTAACCGTATGTCAACTAAAAACGGTCGTCGCGTATTGGCAGCTCGTCGTCGTAAAGGACGCAAAGTTTTGGCTGCGTAATTCAGATAAAAACCTAAAAACCAGTAGAAACTCGAGACTACTGGTTTTTGTTTTATCCGAAAGTGAATTTAGAGGCGCTTTCTGCTATAATAGAAAGAAGAAAAACTCGGAAGAAAAGGAAGATCATGCAGATTTTTGATACCCACACCCATCTCAATGTGGAAGAATTCGCTGGAAAAGAACAAGAAGAGCTCGATTTGGCCAAGGAAATGGGCGTTGTAGCCCATAATATCGTTGGTTTTGACAAACCGACGATTGAGCGAGGAATAGCCTTGGCAGACCAGCACCCAGAACTCTATCTCACGCTGGGTTGGCACCCCACTGAGGCAGGCGATTATAGTCCTGAAGTGGAGGCCTATTTACTTGAACAGTTGAAACATCCCAAAGTCGTCGCACTCGGAGAAATCGGTCTGGATTACCACTGGATGACGGCACCAAAAGATGTCCAAGAAAAGGTTTTTCGTCGTCAGATTCAATTGTCTAAGGACTTGGATCTCCCCTTTGTGGTGCATACACGCGATGCTTTAGAAGATACTTATGCCATCATCAAGAGTGAAGGAGTCGGTCCTCGCGGTGGGATCATGCATTCTTTCTCAGGAAGTCTAGAAGAAGCCAAACGCTTCATGGATCTGGGAATGATGATCTCCTTTTCTGGAGTGGTCACTTTTAAGAAAGCCACAGATGTCCAAGAAGCTGCGGCCGGACTTCCGTTAGACAAGATCTTGGTTGAAACAGATGCCCCTTATCTGGCACCAGTTCCCAAACGTGGTCGGGAAAATAAAACAGCCTACACTCGTTATGTGGTAGATTTTATTGCTGGACTACGTGGCTTAACAACAGAAGAAGTGGCTCAGGCAACCTATGACAATGCAAGAAAGGTATTTGGCCTTGACTGAGAAAAGAAAAATACCAGAAGTGATTGTCGTGGAGGGCAAGGACGACACAGCCAATCTCCGTCGTTTTTATGAGGTGGATACCTATGAAACGCGAGGCTCTGCAATCGATCAAGATGACTTGGAACGAATTGCTACCTTGCAAGAGTTGCGAGGGGTCATTGTCTTTACCGATCCAGACTATAATGGCGAGCGAATTCGCAAGATCATTATGCAAGAGGTGCCCCAGGCCAAACATGCCTTTTTAAATCGTGGCGAAGCAGTCCCCAAATCCAAGACTAAGGGGCGTTCCTTGGGAGTGGAGCATGCCAGTTTTGAAGACTTAGAAAAAGCCCTAGCTGGACTTGTGGGCTCCTATGAAGATGAGAATTTCTTTGATATCACAAAGACTGACTTGATGCGTCTCGGCCTATTGATGGGCAACGATAGTCGCAAACGACGGGAATATCTAGGAGAAGCCTTGCGCATCGGCTACTGCAATGGCAAGCAATTGATCAAACGCTTGGAGTTGTTTGGAATTTGTTTGGCCCAAGTCGAAGAGGCGATGGCCCGTTATTAAGACGGAAGTAGAGGGGATCCTTTACTCTTAAACTGATTAGAAAAGAGAAAAGAGAAAAATGAGAATTGCAGATTATAGCGTGACCAAGGCAGTGCTGGAGCGTCACGGTTTTACCTTTAAAAAATCCTTCGGTCAGAACTTCTTGACCGATACCAACATCCTTCAAAAAATTGTGGATACGGCAGAGATTGATAAGCAAGTCAATGTCATCGAAATTGGTCCTGGAATTGGAGCTTTGACTGAGTTCTTGGCGGAAAATGCGGCAGAAGTCATGGCCTTTGAGATCGATGACCGCTTGGTTCCCATTTTGGCGGATACCTTGCGGGATTTTGACAATGTCACGGTTGTCAACCAAGACATCCTCAAGGTAGACCTCAACCAGTACATCGCAGAGTTTAAAAACCCAGACCTTCCGATCAAGGTAGTGGCTAATCTTCCCTACTACATCACAACTCCAATCCTCATGCACTTGATCGAATCCAAGATTCCTTTCCAAGAATTTGTGGTCATGATGCAAAAAGAGGTGGCAGACCGCATCTCAGCTGAGCCCAACACCAAGGCTTATGGTTCGTTATCCATTGCAGTCCAATACTATATGTCTGCTAAGGTAGCTTTTATCGTGCCTCGCACCGTCTTTGTGCCAGCACCAAACGTCGACTCTGCCATTTTGAAGATGGTCCGTCGCGAAGAACCAGCAGTAGCAGTCAAGGATGAAGATTTCTTCTTCTCTGTCAGCAAGGCTAGCTTTGTCCACCGCCGGAAGACACTTTGGAACAACTTGACCAGTCGCTTTGGCAAGACCGAAGAAATCAAAGCCAAAGCTGGAAGCAGGAATCCAAGCTGCAGGCCTGCAACCTTCTGTACGAGGAGAAGCTCTTAGCTTAGAAGACTTCGCTCGCCTAGCAGATGGCCTTCTAGAAGCAGGAATAAAATAACAGAAAAGACATGAGCTTCGTAGCTCATGTCTTGTTTATGTTGAAGGAAAGGACGGGATTTGAACCCGCGCGTGAATAAAAATCCACTTGCCGGATTTCGAGTCCGGTGCCGTACCGAGCTGGGCCACCTTTCCAAGATGCGGAGAAAGGGATTTGAACCCTCACGCCCGAAAGGGCACATGCGCCTGAAGCATGCGTGTCTGCCGTTCCACCACCTCCGCATAGTTCTATTATACACTTTTTAGGAAAAATGCCAAGGAAAAAAAGGAACAGGGAGCCTACAGATGGCTCCTGTTCCTTTATCAATAGATCATTTCAATGCTGCAGGATATAGGCTATCTTGCTCCTTGGAGGTATCTTTGAGGATAAAGATGGCCCATAAAAGAGCTAAGATGCAGACCACTAATCCCGGGATACCCCCTTCAGGACCAAATTCACCACCGGTGATCAAGGTGTGATTTGAAGTTGTGAAGTACATCAAGGATGATTCGCTATCAAAACCACTGACATGAAAACCATAGACATTTCCCATCAGGAAATTCCAGGCAAAGTGGAAGCCACAAGGTCCCCAAATATTCCCGCGTTTCAGGGCATAGACTGCTGTAAAGACCCCAAAGAAGAAGAGATGAACAGTAGAGAACCAAGAAGCACCGTTGTTATTCATATGGAAGTAGGAGAACATAGTAGCTGAGATCAGGATAGCTAGAAGGGCATTGGTATGGTAGGAGATAGTTGGAATCAACCAACCACGGATATAAATTTCTTCTGCCGCAGTTTGGAAAATATAGCCGATCAAGACCAAAATCCAAGATACAAGAAATGGCATACTAAATTGAATGTGATGGAATGTGGCATTCCCTGTGACTAAAAAGACGATCAAGACTGTTGTGATCATGATGCCTCCCACGAGGCAACCTTTTGCAAACTCGGAAAGCCCATTTCCTTTGGAAAATCCCATGGTTCGAATAGGACGCTTTTCAATCAAGCGAACCCAAAGGAAGAAGGCGATGATGGTATAGAGGAAGGACCAAAGGTCAAGGATGTTCCACCAGTCTGGGATCCAGTGTTGCTTATTGAGAAAAAAGCTAGTCGATGCCGTGCTAACAGGGGACATGTACTCTGTGATGTAATACAGAATAAACGGAGCCAAAAACCAGGGTGTCAGAAATTTTCCCTTTTTGATATTAGCAATCAAGGGATTCTCTTTAGAAAGAAAAGAAAGACTCATAAAGAACCTCCATCTAAAAACGTAGAACAAAGAAAAATTTTTTGTTCAGCCAAGTGAGCGTTGAAACAAGGTGCGTTTCTGGTCTTCACTTCCTTTCTATCATGCTTGTCTCTAGCTTCCCACATGCAACTTATTTATGAATGTTTTTCACATTTATTATACCTAAATTTGGAAGCGGTTGCAAGCTCTCTCCTTATTATCCTTAAAAAAATTGCTGAAACTAGTTCCAGATTTTCTTATCAAGCATTCCAGCCTTATTTCTCATTTTTTGGTATAATAGGAGTATTAATCTCAAAGGAGTGCGATTTGCAAGGAACCATCGTCAAGGCCTTGGCTGGCTTCTACTACGTGGAGTCAGACGGTCACATTTACCAGACACGGGCTCGTGGAAATTTTAGAAAAAAAGGACAGACTCCTTACGTGGGGGATCAGGTGGAGTTCTCTGCTGAAGAGAATTCAGAAGGCTACATTTTGAGCATTGCGCCTCGAAAAAATAGCCTTGTACGCCCTCCTATTGTCAATATTGATCAGGCAGTAGTGATTATGTCAGCTAAGGAACCGGATTTCAATGCCAATCTTTTAGATCGTTTTCTGGTTCTTTTGGAGCATAAGGGGATTCATCCCATTGTCTATATTTCAAAACTGGACTTGCTAGAAGACATGGAAGACATCCACTACTACCAAGGAATCTATCAGGCTATTGGCTATGATTTTGTCTTGTCGATTGAGGAACTCTTGCCCCTTTTGACCAATCAAACCACGGTCTTTATGGGGCAGACCGGTGTGGGAAAATCGACCTTGCTCAATAAAATTGCTCCGGATCTGGAGCTTGAAACGGGTGAGATTTCAGATAGTCTGGGGCGCGGTCGACACACGACTCGAGCTGTCAGCTTTTACCATTTAAATGGAGGAAAGATCGCAGATACGCCTGGCTTCTCCTCCCTTGATTATGAAGTGACGACCAGTGAAGACTTAAATCAAGCCTTCCCAGAGATCGCCGACGTGAGCCACTCTTGTAAATTTCGTACCTGTACCCACACGCATGAGCCAGCTTGTGCGGTGAAACCAGCCGTTGAAAGAGAGGAAATTGCGACTTTCCGTTATGAGGATTACTTGCAATTTTTAAGTGAGATTGAAAATCGTCGCGAAACCTATAAAAAAGTTTCGAAAAAAATGCCAAAATAGGAGACAATACAAGAATGAAAACAATGAAATTAGCCCCCTCAATTTTGAGTGCCGATTATGCCAATTTTGAAAGTGAATTGAAACGCTTAGAAGCAGCTGGAGCTGACTATGCCCATATCGATGTCATGGATGGCCATTTTGTGCCCAATATCAGCTTTGGAGCTGGTGTCGTAGAGAGCATGCGTCCACATAGCAAGTTGGTCTTTGATTGCCATTTGATGGTCACCAATCCCGAACACCATATCGAAGAATTTGCCCGTGCAGGTGCTGATATCATCAGCATCCATGTGGAAGCTACTCCCCATATTCACGGAGCTCTTCAAAAAATCCGTCAAGCGGGTGTGAAGGCTAGTGTCGTGATCAACCCAGGGACTCCTGTAGTCAGTATCAAACATGTCTTGAACTTGGTAGATCAAGTCTTGGTCATGACCGTTAATCCAGGATTCGGTGGCCAAGCCTTCTTGCCTGAAACAATGGACAAGGTGCGCGAATTAGCCGCTCTTCGTGAAGAAAAAGGCTTAGACTTTGATATCGAAGTGGATGGTGGAATTGATGACCAAAGTATTTCGCAAGCCAAAGAAGCCGGGGCCAATGTCTTTGTAGCAGGCTCTTATGTCTTTAATGGAGATGTCAATGAGCGCGTACAAACGCTCCGAGATGCTGTAAATGGGTAACATTGCAATACTGGCAGGAGGTGACAGCACGCTCTTGCCAAGAGATCAAGAGCTTTACGTAGGAGTCGACGGAGGCTGTTTGAAGTTACTGGAACAAGGTCTGCCTTTAGATATAGCTGTGGGGGATTTTGATTCTGTCTCTGAGACCGATTTGCGCCAGATCCGTACCCAAGCCAAGCAAGTTGTTCAATCCGTCCCTGAAAAGAACGATACGGATTTGGAATTGGCCTTGAAAGCGGTCTTTGAGGCCTATCCAGAGGCTGCTGTCACCGTTTATGGTGCTTTTGGCGGTCGCTTGGATCACTTCTTGTCCAATATCTTTTTGCCGACCGATCCAGACCTAACTCCCTATATGGAGCAGATTCAATTAGTCGATGGTCAAAATCGCTTGATCTACAGACCAGCTGGTTGCCATGAGATTCAGCCGGATCCAGCCATGTCCTATGTTGGTTTTATGCCTGTCGGAGAAGGCCACTTAGAGATCACAGGGGCCAAGTATCCGCTCCATCAGGAGAATTATTTTTTGAAGGCCATGTATGGCTCCAATGAATTTTTGGATCAACCGATTCAAGTGAGTCTTGATCGTGGCTATCTTGTCATTGTTTATAGTAAAGACAGAGGTTAATATGAATATCATTCTGCTTCTGATTGGCCTGCTCAATCTGGGCCTCCTCATCTATTTCTTGCAACGGTCAGATGATACAAGACCGGCTTTACGAGAGATGCTGGAAGACCACGAGGATCATTTGACAGACCAGTTGGACTATCGTTTTGAAAAAGAAAGACAAGCAAGCCAGATTACCAATCAGCAGTTAGAGATCGCCCTGACAGATCGCTTGACCGAGATGCGAGTGGAGATCCACCAGCAGACGACGGCTCTGCGCGCTGAGATGAATGAGCACTTTACTAAAAATCGGGACAAAACAGATGAGCGCATGCGCCAGATCCAAGAGTCCAATGAAGTGCGGCTAGAACAGATGCGCCAAACGGTAGAAGAAAAATTGGAGAAAACCTTGCAACACCGTTTGCAGACCTCCTTTGAGACGGTTTCAAAACAATTGGAGTCGGTCAACAAAGGGCTGGGAGAAATGCAGACGGTGGCGCGGGATGTCGGAACCCTTAATAAAGTTCTCTCCAATACCAAGACGCGTGGGATTATGGGCGAATTGCAACTGGGCCAAATCATTGAAGATATCTTGACCCCAGCCCAGTATGAGCGAGAGTTTGTCACCGTTCCTCAATCCAGTGAGCGCGTGGAATATGCCATTAAGCTTCCGGGGCAAGGAGAGGAGCCAGTCTATCTGCCGATTGACTCTAAATTCCCACTGGAAGACTACTATCGTCTGGAAGAAGCTTATGAATCAGGAGAGAAAGAGGAGATCGAGCGTTACCGCAAGGCCCTTCTTGCTAGTATCAAGCGTTTTGCTAAGGATATCCAACAAAAATACCTCTTTCCACCAGCGACAACGAATTTCGGAATTCTCTTTTTGCCAACCGAAGGCCTCTATTCCGAAGTGGTTCGCAATCCAGAATTCTTCGATCGCTTGCGTCGGGACGAACAAATTTTGGTGGCTGGTCCAAGTACGCTATCAGCCCTCTTGAACTCCTTGTCTGTTGGCTTTAAAACGCTCAACATCCAAAAGAGTGCAGATGACATTAGCAAGGTGTTGGGATCGGTCAAATCAGAATTCCATAAGTTTGGAGGGATCTGGCCAAGACTCAGCGTCATTTAAAGAATGCTTCCAATAATATTGATGATTTGCTAACCAGACGGACCAGTGCCATCGAGCGGACACTCCGCCAAATCGAAAGCGATGAGGACCTGCTGGGACTAGATGTATATATAGAAGATGGAGAAGATGATGGTCAAAATTAACCAAATGAAAAAAGATGAATTGTTCGAAGGATTCTATTTGATCAAGTCAGCAGAAGTGCGTCAAACGCGGGCTGGGAAGAACTATCTAGCCTTTGTTTTTCAGGATGAGACCGGCACGATCGAAGGCAAACTATGGGATGCCCAACCACACAATGTAGAGAGCTTTACAGCTGGGCGCGTGGTCCATATGGCTGGCCGTCGGGAGGTCTACAATAATACTCCACAAGTTAATCAATTGAATATGCGTTTGCCACAAGCAGGAGAGCCCAACGATCCAGCAGACTTCAAGGAAAAACCACCAGTAGATCCCAAGGAATTGCATGAATACCTGTCAAACATGATTTTCAAAATTGAAAATCCAGTTTGGCAACGGATTGTCCGTGCCCTCTATGGAAAATATGAGAAAGAGTTTTATAGCTATCCAGCTGCTAAGACGAACCATCATGCCTTTGAAGCAGGTCTCGCTTATCATACAGCGACCATGGTCCGCTTGGCAGATAGTATCGGCGATATCTATCCTCAATTGAATAAGAGTTTGCTCTTTGCAGGGATTATGTTACACGATTTGGCTAAAGTGATCGAGTTGACGGGTCCTGAAATACAGAATACACTGTTCGGGGCAATCTCATTGGTCACATTGCTTTGATAGATGAAGAAATCACCAAAGTCTTGCAAGACTTGAAGATTGATGACCAAAAAGAAGAGGTAATTGTCCTTCGCCATGTGATCTTGAGTCACCATGGATTACTCGAATACGGTAGTCCTGTTCGTCCAAAGATCATGGAAGCAGAGATTATTCATATGATCGACAATTTGGATGCAGAAATGATGATGATGACAACAGCTCTAGGTTTGGTTGGTCCTGGCGAGATGACCAACAAGATTTTCGCTATGGAAAACCGATCTTTCTATAAACCGAATATCGATCAGTAAAAACAGAGATAAATACGGAAACTATTCCAAAAAAAAGAAAAAAATTAGGGAAAAACGGCCTTCTGTAAATCAGAATGTTCGTTTTTTTCGCTTCTTATGGTATAATGATAGAAAAAACTACATGGTGAGAAAATGAAATTAAGAAGAAGTGAACGGATGGTTGTAATTTCTAATTACTTGATCAACCATCCCTATGAATTGACTAGCCTCAATACCTTTGCAGAAAGGTATGAGTCTGCTAAATCTTCTATCTCAGAAGATATCGTGATTATTAAGCGGGCTTTTGAAGAGATGGAAATTGGAAATATTGAAACCATCACAGGAGCTGGAGGAGGCGTTGTTTTTACGCCCTCTATCTCAGACGAGGAATCAAAAGAAATCGTTCAAGACCTCTGCAAGCAATTGTCTGAAAGTGACCGTATTCTTCCTGGGGGTTACATTTACTTATCTGATCTTTTAAGCAATCCAAAGATTTTGAATCGTATCGGCCGTATCATTGCTAAAGCCTTCCGTAATAAGAAGATTGATGCTGTCATGACTGTAGCGACCAAGGGAGTTCCTCTAGCCAATGCAGTGGCAAACGTCTTGAATGTTCCTTTTGTTATTGTCCGCCGTGATTTAAAAATCACAGAAGGATCAACCGTCAGTGTTAACTATGTTTCAGGATCTAGTGGCGACCGTATTGAAAAAATGTTCCTTTCAAAACGTAGTCTAAAAGCAGGAAGTCGGGTTTTGATTGTGGATGATTTCCTAAAAGGCGGTGGAACGATCAACGGGATGGTCAGTCTTTTGGCTGAATTCGATTCGGAATTAGCAGGGGTAGCTGTTTTTGCTGATAATGCTTCAACAGATCGCGAATTCTTTGAACACAAATCCTTATTACGAGTGACCAATATTGATGTGAAAGAAAATAAATTGAATGTTGAAGTTGGAAATATCTTTGACTAAAGGATACAAAGGAGGATCAAAAAGTGAAAAGAATCTTAGATCGATTTGATAACAGCCCTTTGTGGATTCGCTTAGTGACTGTTTTAGCCTTATCCTTTATTTTAGTAGCTGGTTTGTATACAGTGAAAAAGAATACGGCAGCCCAAGTAACGACAGAGATCCAACCCGCTAAAAAGACAGGGGCTCTTCCAGTGAAAAAGGAAACAAAGGAAGAAAAAGAAAAGAAGGAAGAAAAGAAAAATATTGAAGCTGCAGAGAAAGCAGTAGACCAAATGGAGAAAAATCCGAGTCAAGAATCTGTAACTGCTGCGCAAACAGCTGTTAAGAAAGTGAATGATGCAACTCAAAAACAATCACTAGAAGCTCGTATCCAATACATTGCGAACTATTATGGTTTAACCTATGAGGAAGACACAACGGCTGTTCATCAGAATCAAACAGATTCAAATACAGATACAGGAGCGAACACGACAGACGCGACAATCCAATCACAACAGCAACAACAATATACACCCACTGTAGATGCAGGGACGCAAACTCCGTCTCAAACAGCTCAATAGTTTAACTTTTAGACTTCTTGAAAAAACAGAAAAAAGATCTTGCAAACAAAGTGCCGTCATGTTATAATAATAGACGGTACTTTTTACTTTTGGTCTCTCAAGAGTGTACAGGGACGTGCTGACAAATGTTGCAAAAGTACACACAGATGGTAGCTGTCACCAAGTGTATCATCACCAAAAATAAAAAAATTCACAGGAGAATGTAGATGCCTACAATTAACCAATTGGTTCGCAAACCGCGTAAATCAAAAGTAGAAAAATCTAAATCACCAGCTTTGAACGTTGGTTACAACAGTCATAAAAAAGTTCAAACAAACGTTTCTTCACCACAAAAACGTGGTGTTGCAACTCGTGTTGGAACAATGACACCTAAAAAACCTAACTCTGCCCTTCGTAAATTTGCCCGTGTACGTTTGAGCAACTTGATCGAAGTTACTGCTTATATCCCAGGTATCGGACACAACTTGCAAGAACACAGCGTGGTTCTTCTTCGTGGTGGACGTGTAAAAGACCTTCCAGGGGTACGTTACCATATCGTCCGTGGAGCACTTGATACTGCAGGTGTAAACGATCGTAAACAAGGCCGTTCTAAATACGGTACTAAACGTCCAAAAGCATAAGGAAAGGGGATAAAGAGAAATGAGTCGTAAAAACCGTGCGCCTAAACGCGATGTATTGCCAGATCCGCTTTACAATTCACAATTAGTTACTCGTCTTATCAACCGCGTTATGCTTGATGGTAAACGTGGTACAGCTCGCTTCAATCGTTTACGGAGCTTTCGAACAAATTAAAGAAGCTACTGGGAAACGATGCTCTTGAAGTATTCGAAACAGCTATGGAAAACATCATGCCTGTACTTGAAGTACGTGCTCGCCGTGTCGGTGGTTCTAACTACCAAGTCCCAGTTGAAGTTCGTCCAGAACGTCGTACAACACTTGGACTTCGTTGGTTGGTAACAATCGCTCGTCAACGTGGTGAACACACAATGGTTGATCGTCTTGCAAAAGAAATTTTGGATGCGGCGAACAACACTGGTGCAGCTGTTAAGAAACGTGAAGATACTCACCGTATGGCTGAAGCTAACCGTGCATTCGCACACTTCCGCTGGTAAGATTAAGATACTGAGGGCGTTAAAAAAGCGACTGAAAATTAGGAAGCTTGACGAAGAATCGAAGATTCTAGGAAAGCTTATCTATTTTCCGAGCTTTTAGCCCGGGTTCAATTAAGCTTTGTCGGCTCTTGAACCCAATTCAACTTTTCTTACAAGTTGGAACCAAAACTTAGCATGAAAACACTGAGAACGGGTAGGTCCTGCCTATCCGTTTTTATTAAATCATGTTATAATAGAATATAGAAATAAAAAATATAGGAGAAACAAACCTCATGGCACGCGAATTTTCACTTGAAAAAACTCGTAATATCGGTATCATGGCTCACGTCGATGCTGGTAAAACAACTACAACTGAGCGTATCCTTTACTACACTGGTAAGATTCACAAAATCGGTGAAACTCACGAAGGTGCGTCACAAATGGACTGGATGGAGCAAGAGCAAGAACGTGGTATCACTATCACATCTGCCGCTACAACAGCTCAATGGAAAGACACTCGTGTAAACATCATCGACACACCAGGACACGTGGACTTCACTATCGAAGTTCAACGTTCACTCCGCGTTTTGGACGGTGCTGTAACCGTTCTTGACTCACAATCAGGTGTTGAGCCTCAAACTGAAACAGTTTGGCGTCAAGCAACTGAATACGGAGTTCCACGTATCGTATTCGCAAACAAGATGGATAAAATCGGTGCTGACTTCCTTTACTCAGTAAGCACACTTCATGACCGTCTTCAAGCAAACGCTCACCCAATTCAATTGCCAATCGGTGCTGAAGATGACTTCCGCGGAATCATTGACTTGATCAAGATGAAAGCTGAAATCTATACGAACGACCTTGGTACAGATATCCTTGAAGAAGATATTCCAGCTGAATACCTTGAACAAGCTCAAGAATACCGTGAAATTGGTTGAAGCAGTTGCTGAAACTGATGAAGACTTGATGATGAAATACCTTGAAGGGGAAGAAATCACAAACGAAGAATTGAAAGCTGGTATCCGTAAAGCAACAATCAACGTTGAATTCTACCCAGTACTTTGTGGTTCTGCCTTCAAGAACAAAGGGGTTCAATTGATGTTGGATGCAGTTCTTGACTACCTTCCAAGCCCACTTGATATCCCTGCAATCAAGGGTGTAAACCCAGATACAGATGAAGAAGAAGAACGTCCAGCATCTGATGAAGAGCCATTTGCAGCTCTTGCCTTCAAGATCATGACTGACCCATTTGTAGGTCGTTTGACATTCTTCCGTGTTTACTCAGGTGTCTTGAACTCAGGTTCATACGTATTGAACACTTCTAAAGGTAAACGTGAACGTATCGGACGTATCCTTCAAATGCACGCCAACACTCGTAAAGAAATCGAAACAGTTTACTCTGGAGATATCGCTGCTGCCGTTGGTTTGAAAGATACTACAACTGGTGACTCATTGACAGATGAAAAAGCAAAAATCATCCTTGAATCAATCGAAGTTCCAGAACCAGTTATCCAATTGATGGTTGAGCCTAAATCTAAAGCAGACCAAGACAAGATGGGCATCGCCCTTCAAAAATTGGCTGAAGAAGATCCAACATTCCGCGTTGAAACAAACCCTGAAACTGGTGAAACAGTTATCTCTGGTATGGGTGAGTTGCACTTGGATGTCCTTGTTGACCGTATGAAACGTGAATTCAAGGTTGAAGCTAACGTTGGTGCTCCTCAAGTATCTTACCGTGAAACATTCCGCGCTTCTACACAAGCACGTGGATTCTTCAAACGTCAATCTGGTGGTAAAGGTCAGTTTGGTGATGTTTGGATCGAATTTACTCCAAACGAAGAAGGTAAAGGATTCGAGTTCGAAAATGCGATCGTCGGTGGTGTGGTTCCACGTGAATTCATCCCTGCAGTAGAAAAAGGACTTCAAGAATCTATGGCTAACGGTGTTCTTGCTGGTTACCCAATGGTTGACGTGAAAGCTAAGCTTTACGATGGTTCATACCACGATGTCGACTCATCTGAAACTGCCTTCAAGATCGCTGCATCTCTTGCACTTAAAGAAGCTGCTAAGACTGCACAACCAGCTATCCTTGAACCAATGATGCTTGTAACCATCACAGTTCCTGAAGAAAACCTTGGGGATGTTATGGGGCACGTAACTGCTCGTCGTGGACGTGTAGATGGTATGGAAGCACACGGTGCAAGCCAAATCGTTCGTGCTTATGTACCGCTTGCTGAAATGTTCGGTTACGCTACTGTTCTTCGTTCTGCAACTCAAGGACGTGGTACTTTCATGATGGTATTTGACCACTACGAAGATGTACCAAAATCAGTACAAGAAGAAATCATTAAAAAAGCTAAAGGTGAAGCTTAATTTACCAAATCTGAGAACTCTTCCCGTTTAGGGAAGGGTTTTTGTTTGTCTGGAAAGGCTAGAGGTTAAATGGTAGTAGAGGAAACGTCATTTCCATGGACCAAGACTTTGTGAAAAACTTTAATAAAAAGGTCCCAAACTATGATAAATCTTGCTTTTCGTTGGGAAATAGTTGCTTTTTAATGCAATAAAGTATATAATAGAGACTGTTAAAAGATGTTTGGCGCTGTGTCAAGTTACTCTTTTCACAAAAAATTTTTTTGATTTTCATAAGGAGGAAATCACGAATGGTAGTTAAAGTTGGTATTAACGGTTTCGGTCGTATCGGACGTCTTGCTTTCCGTCGTATCCAAAACGTAGAAGGTGTTGAAGTTACACGCATCAACGACCTTACAGATCCAGTTATGCTTGCACACTTGTTGAAATACGATACAACTCAAGGTCGTTTCGACGGTACTGTGGAAGTTAAAGAAGGTGGATTCGAAGTTAACGGTAAATTCGTTAAAGTTTCTGCTGAACGTGATCCAGAACAAATCGACTGGGCTAACGACGGTGTAGAAATCGTTCTTGAAGCAACTGGTTTCTTTGCTACTAAAGCAGCTGCTGAAAAACACTTGCATGCTGGTGGTGCTAAGAAAGTTGTTATCACTGCTCCTGGTGGATCAGATGTTAAAACAGTCGTATTTAACACTAACCACGATATTCTTGATGGTACTGAAACAGTTATCTCAGGTGCTTCATGTACTACAAACTGCTTGGCTCCAATGGCTAAAGCTCTTCAAGATAACTTCGGTGTTGTTGAAGGATTGATGACTACTATCCACGCTTACACTGGTGACCAAATGATCCTTGACGGTCCACACCGTAAAGGTGACCTTCGTCGTGCACGCGCTGGTGCTGCTAACATCGTTCCTAACTCAACTGGTGCTGCTAAAGCAATTGGTTTGGTTATCCCTGAATTGAACGGTAAATTGGACGGAGCTGCACAACGCGTTCCTACTCCAACTGGATCAGTTACTGAATTGGTAGTTGTTCTTGAAAAGAACGTTACTGTTGATGAAGTAAATGCAGCTATGAAAGCAGTAGCTAACGAATCATACGGTTACACTGAAGATCCAATCGTTTCTTCAGACGTTGTAGGTATGTCTTACGGATCATTGTTTGACGCAACTCAAACTAAAGTTCTTGACGTTGACGGTAAACAATTGGTTAAAGTTGTTTCATGGTATGACAACGAAATGTCTTACACTGCACAACTTGTTCGTACTCTTGAATACTTCGCAAAAATTGCTAAATAATTCATGCGTATGATGAGAGGAGGGAAACCTCCTCTTTTTTTGTACTTTTTTTAGGGCTTTCTCATCATATTATAGGAATTGCCAAAATAGATTGACAGTGCTAAATAGATTAAGGTATCCTATTCTTGATTGGAGATTTCTAATACAACGAAATGAAAGCGATTACAGGTCGTATAGAAAGGAGCCAATGGAAATCGCTCAAGAAATAGAAAAAAACATACAAGGAGGTCAAGATGAAAGGTCATCTATTTGAAAAGAAAGAACGATTTAGTATACGAAAATTCAGTGTGGGAGTTTGTTCCGCATTGATTGGGTTAGCATTTTTAGGAACAGGCGCTGTCTCTGCAGATGAGACGGTTTCTACTAGTGAACAACCCTTGGAAACCTCTTCAGTAGCGACTGAAGAGGTCAATCATCTAGTGAGAGAAGCTGGCGTCTATACTGCAGATGCGGCACTTCCTACAGCTGATCCTGCAAAACCGGCCACAGAAGCGGTCACTCCAGAGGCTAGCCCTACAAGTACAGAAGCTAGCTCGACAACTACAGATCATCCAGCTGTTTCAGAGACTGAAAAACCGAAAGCTACTGCTGAAAAAGTGGCTGATTTACCAACCAATGAAGAAAAACAATTAAGACCCAAAGAAGTTAAGTTCGATACCTGGGACGATCTTTTGAAGTGGGAACCAGGAAAACGAGTGGATGACGATATGAACAGAGCAAGCGTCCCACTTGCGAGTCGTTTCCAAGGAAAACAAATTAATGAACAAGCCAACCCTGAAGCGAAGATCCAAGCGCTGTCAAACATGAACTCCAAAGCCAAGGATCATGCGTCTGTCGGAGGGGAAGAGTTTAAGGCCTATGCTTTTGATTACTGGCAATATTTGGACTCCATGGTCTTTTGGGAAGGGCTGGTTCCATCAGCAGATGTGATCGATGCTGCCCACCGAAATGGTGTTCCTATTTATGGGAACAATCTTTTATAACTGGTCTAGCAGCATCAAGGATCAAGAACATTTTGCAGAAACCTTGAAAGAAGATAGTGAAGGCTCTAAAACTTTCCCGATCGCTCGTAAATTAGTCGAACTTGCTAAGTACTATGGCTTTGATGGTTACTTTATCAACCAAGAAACGACTGGAAATCTTGTAGAACCATTAGGTCCAAAATTGAGAGATTTCCTTCTTTATACCAAGGAATATGCGAAAAGTCTGAACTATCCGATTAAGTATTCCTGGTATGATGCTATGACCTATGAATATGGCCGTTACCATGAGAATGCGCTGGGAGAATACAACTACAATTTCATGCAACCAGAAAATGGGGAAAATCCAGTTGATACCTTCTTTGCTAACTTTAACTGGGGCAAATCAGAAGTTGATTATTCCATCAGTACAGCTAAATGGATTCATCGGAATCCTTATGATGTTCTAGCTGGACTCGAGCTCCAAAAAGGAGGCTCTTATAAGACTAATGTAGACTGGAATGCCCTTTTAGATGAACATGGCAAGTTGCGTCTATCCCTTGGTCTTTATGCGCCAGATACGATTACAGGTCTAGGAAAAACTGGAGAAGGATACCATACCCATGAAGATCTATTCTGGACAGGTTTCCAAGGAGATCCGACTAAAGGGAAACCAGCAGACCAATCTTGGTATGGAATGTCTAATTTGGTTGTGGACAAAACTCCTATTACAAGTGAAGATTTCAATACTTCCTTTAATACTGGACATGGCAAACACTGGTTTGTGGACGGCAAGATTTCTAAAGAAGGGGAATGGAACTACCGTTCTGTTTCAGGCTACCTTCCAACCTGGCGTTGGTGGGTAGAGCATAGTGAAGATAGTACACCATTGAAAGGTCGCTATGATTTTGATCAAGCCTACAATGGAGGAAATTCTCTAGCCTTTGAAGGAGATTTAAAAGCCAATAGCAGTCAAATGTCATGCTCTATTCGACCAAGATTCCTGTGACAGAAACGACAAAATTAAGCGTCAGTCATAAAGGTGGGGTCGGAGCAGCTGCCTGGGTAGCTGTTGCCACAAAAGAAGACTACTCTGAATACGAATGGAAAGAATTGACACCGAGTGCGGATTGGTCTACTCAAACCTTTGATTTGGGAAGTTTGGCTGGCAAGACCATTTATGCTGTGAAGATGTTCTTTGACCATGATACGGATGTCAAAGACTACAAATTTAATCTCGGCCAATTGTCGATTACGTCGAACCAAGAGAAACCAGCTACTCCAGCAGAAGTATCCGTTCGGGCAAAACGCCTACAAAATGCGCAAGAAGCAGAAGCAGTCCTTAATTTTAAAGGGGTAGCAGATGCGGATTATTATGAAGTCTATGAAAAAGATGGCGAAAACTGGCGTCTTTTAACAGGGTCTTCTGCGACAACCGTCTATCTACCAAAAGTTAGCCGTTCAGCAAGTGCTGAAGGAACGACTCAGGACCTCAAGGTTGTGGCAGTTGGGAAGAACGGCCAACGTTCAGATGCAGGAACTGTGGCCTTTGATTGGGGTATGACCGTGTCAGATACCAGTCTTCCAAAAGCCCTAGCACCAAACGTGGTCATCGGAGCCAAAGTGACCGGTTCGAGCTTCCCAGATGCGGATGGTAGTGAAGGCATCGAGGGGATGTTAAATGGTACCATTACCAGTCTTTCAGATAAATGGTCCTCTGCTCAATTGAGTGGAACCGTCGATATTCGCTTGACACAACCACGGACCATTGTTCGTTGGGTCATGGACCATGCCGGTGCGGGTGGAGAATCTGTCGACGATGGCAAGATGAATACCCGTGACTTCGACCTTTACTACAAGGATGAAGCGGGTGAATGGAAGCTCGCTAAGGAAGTTCGTGGCAATAAAGCCCATGTGTCCGACATTACACTCGACCATCCAATCAAGGCTCAAGAATGGCGTCTCCATGTCATTACGGCAGATAACGGAACTCCATGGCAAGCCATCCGGATTTACAACTGGAAGATGTATGAAAGTCTGGATACGGAAACGGTCAACATCCCGATGAAACATGCTGCAGCGCAAAACCTAGGTAATCATTTTGTCCAAGTCGGTTTCAAAGATGTTCCAGCTAATACTACTCTGACTCTTTATGCCGATAAAGAAGCGACTAGCCCAATTGCGACCATGACAGCCGATCAAGCTGGAAATCTCATTTTTAAACCGCTTGCTTTGAATCAACCCCATCTCTTCTCTACTATCGTGCGCAAGAACCTGGTAAAGATATCAGTAATGTTTTGGCGATCGAAGTTCCAAAGAATGATAAAGAAATTGCGGGACTTCAATTTGAAGATGGATTGACTAAGAAGGTCTACCGGGAAGGCGATGCCCTTTCCTTGAAAGGGGCGACTCTCCGCGTTCATTATAAAGATGGCCAAGCAGATCAACTGGTCAACCTCACCAACTCAGGTGTAGAGATTCATGGATTTGACAGTAGCAAGCTTGGAGAACAACACCTAGAAGTTTCTTACCTTGGTCAGAAATTAGATAAGACCCTCACTGTTTTTGTGGTCAGTGCAGAAGAAGCAGGTGAAAAAGCAGTTGCTGGTCTAGAATTGACCGACAAACCAAAAGTGGAATATATTGTCGGAGAAGCATTGGAGAAAGAAGGCGGACGCTTTACAGTCGTCTTTGAAGATGAAACGACCGAAACGCATGCCTTGACAGATGAAGGTGTGGAAGTAACTGGCTTTGATACGACCAAGGAAGGTCGTCAAACCCTCACTGTCCATTACAAAGGAGCTAGCACAAGCTTTGATGTCCTCGTCAATCCAAAACCAGCTCTCAACGATGAATACCTCAAGCAAAAATTGGCTGAAGCTGAAGCTGCAAAAGCCAAAGTAGACTTTACTTTTGCGACTCCTGAAGTCAAAGAAGCTTTGCTGGCTGGAATGGCTGCTTCTGAAAAAGTCTTGAAAGAGCATGATACCAGTACACAAGATCAAGTTAATGAGCAGTTGAACCAATTGACCGCTCTCTTGAAAGCCTTGGATGGTCAGGCTAATCTAACAAAAGAAAAAGAAGCTCTCTCTGCCCTGACAGAGGAAGCGACCGCTCTATTAGCAAGCAAGCCAAATCACCCTTCTGGTGAGGCTTTGCAGGCACTGATTGAGAAAAATAAAGAGCTCCTAGCTTCTTCAGAGCTCACTCCTGAAGCGCTTGAAACAGCTAAGACCGGTCTAGAGACCTTGATTGCGCTCCTGAAAGAAGATAAGCCAGCGGTCTTTGTAGACCCTGCGACTGGAGTCGAAGTTCAATTCTCCAACTTAGAGCCAACCGTTGTCAAAGGACTAAAAGTCGCAAAAGTTGAAGCCAATCAGGTAGAAAAAGAAGAGCTGAAGGGCCGAGAAGGAATCGTCTTTGATATTGAAGGCGTGGATGCAAGTGGTCAGGATATCGATACCCACCATCCATCCCTTGTGAAAATCCCTGTGGATAAGGATAAAGAAGTGGAGCAAGTTCTCTTCTTCCCTGAAGGTCAAGCTCCTCAATCCTTGGCCTTTGAGAGAGTTGGAGATGTGGTCATCTTTACCGCTCCTCACTTTACCCACTATGCGATTGTCTATAAGCCAGCAAAAACGGAAGGACCAGATCAACCGATCCAACCAGAAGAACCTGCTAAACCAGATCAGCCTGTTCAACCGGCTCAACCAAATCAACCAGTCCAACCAGCTGCCCCAGTGACTTCGGATCCAGCTAATCCATTGAGGCCTACAGAGTCTTCTCAAGTGGATCAGTTGACCCCAACGACTTCTACTCAACCGGGTCATCAAGAGGAAGAACACAAGGATATGGTTGATCAAGAGATCCATCAGTTGTTAAGTGCCCACCAAGGAGTGAACTTACAGCCAACGGTTCAGCAAGAAACAAAAGATGCAAGCAAAGAAAGTCAATCAGAACACTTGCCAAATACGGCAAGCCTAGAAGCTTCCTTTGCAGCTGAAGCTGTTCTCTTAGCAGCCTTAGGTGGCTTCCTCTTTGCTGGTAAGAAGAAAGAAGAGTAAGTCTTTTACGGGATTCTTTCGTTCACTTAAAAAGTCACTCTCAAAAAACCTCTCTGGTGAAAACCAGAGAGGTTTGATCTTGTATCTAGAAGTGTCGTTCGGATCCTGTGAATTAGAGGGGAAAAGCATTGGATTTTTCTACCTCTTTTACAGCTTTTGTGATATAATTATCATGTATTAAAAAAAGAAGGAGTCATATCTAATGGCAAAATTGACTGTTAAAGACGTTGACTTGAAAGGGAAAAAAGTTCTCGTTCGTGTTGACTTCAACGTTCCTGTAAAAGATGGCGTGATCACTAACGATAACCGTATCACTGCAGCTCTTCCAACTATCAAGTACATCCTTGAACAAGGTGGACGTGCAATCCTCTTCTCTCACCTTGGACGTGTAAAAGAAGAAGCAGATAAAGAAGGTAAATCACTTGCTCCTGTAGCTGCTGACTTGGCTGCTAAATTGGGTCAAGAAGTTAAATTTATCCCAGGTGTTACACGTGGTGCTGAATTGGAAGCTGCTGTTAACGCTCTTGAAGATGGACAAGTTCTCTTGGTTGAAAACACTCGTTTCGAAGATGTTGATGGCAAGAAAGAATCTAAAAACGATCCTGAACTTGGTAAATACTGGGCATCACTTGGAGATGGTGTCTTCGTAAACGATGCATTTGGTACTGCTCACCGTGCACACGCATCTAACGTTGGTATCTCTGCAAACGTTGATAAAGCTGTTGCTGGATTCCTTCTTGAAAATGAAATTGCTTACATCAAAGAAGCAGTTGAAGCTCCAGAACGTCCATTCGTAGCTATCCTCGGTGGATCTAAAGTATCTGACAAGATCGGTGTTATCGAAAACTTGCTTGAAAAAGCTGATAAAGTCCTTATCGGTGGTGGGATGACTTACACATTCTACAAAGCACAAGGTATCGAAATCGGTAACTCACTTGTAGAAGAAGATAAATTGGATGTGGCTAAAGCTCTTCTTGAAAAATCAAACGGCAAATTGATCTTGCCAGTTGACTCAAAAGAAGCGAACGCATTTGCTGACTACACTGAAGTGAAAGACACTGAAGGTGAAGCAGTAGATCCAGGATTCCTTGGTCTTGATATCGGTCCTAAATCAATCGCTAAATTCGACCAAGAATTGACTGGTGCGAAAACAGTTGTATGGAACGGACCTATGGGTGTATTTGAAAACCCTGACTTCCAAGCTGGTACAATCGGTGTGATGGACGCTATCGTGAAACAACCAGGCGTTAAATCAATCATCGGTGGTGGTGACTCAGCTGCTGCTGCGATCAACCTTGGCCGTGCAGACAAATTCTCATGGATCTCTACTGGTGGTGGTGCTTCTATGGAACTCCTTGAAGGTAAAGAACTTCCAGGATTGGCTGCTCTTACAGATAAATAATCTAAATAGAATGAAAGAGGCTGGGACAAAAGTCCTAGCCTCTCAATTATTTTTGGATTGTCGAGCAAGACGCAGTGGTTGAGTGGGCTCTACTACGCTGATTTCATCAGCTTTTACAGCCCTACTCAACTGTGCGGAGGTGGGACGACGAAATCGAATTCTAACGAATTATGAACCGCACCCCAAAAGTTAGACAGAAAAAATCTAACTTTTGGGGTGTTTTTATTATGAAATTGACATATAAGGATAAGGTTCAGATATATGAACTTAGAAAACAAGGGCGAAGCTTCAAAGAGCTTTCAAATATATTCGGGATAAATATTCCTAATCTTAGGTACATGATTAAATTGATTGATCGTTACGGTATAGAGTTCGTCAAAAAGGGGAAGAATCGTTATTATTCTCCTAAATTAAAACGAGAAATTATTGATAAAGTTCTGCTTGAAGGTCATTCACAAATAAGGGTGTCTCTAGATTATGCTCTCCCAAACCAAGGAATGCTTCCAAATTGGCTGGCACAATACAAGAAAAATGGGTATACTATTGTTGAGAAAACAAGAGGGAGAGCACCTAAAATGGGACGCAAGCCAAAGAAGAAACCTGAAGAAATGACAGAGTTAGAACGTCTTCAAGCAGAAAATGAATACCTGAGAGCGGAGAATGCTGTTCTAAAAAAGTTGAGAGAACTCCGATTGAAGGAGGAAAAAGAGCAAGAAGAAAAACGGAAATTGTTCAAGGATTGGTAACAGAGTTTTCTTTAGATATCCTTCTAAAGATTATTAAGCTTGCCCGTTCAACTTATTATTATCACTTAAAACAGCTGGATCAAAGCGATAAGGATGATCAAGTTAAAGCTGAAATTCAGTCAATTTATACTGAGCATAAAGGAAATTACGGCTATCGTCGCATGACTCTAGAATTACGAAATCGTGGCTTCGTAGTGAACCATAAGAAGGTGCAGCGTCTTATGAAAGTACTTGGTTTAAAGGCTCGAATTCGTCGTAAACGGAAGTATTCTTCATACCAAGGAGAGGTTGGCAAGAAAGCAGATAACCTTATTCAACGTCAATTTGAAGCAACCAAACCAATGCAAAAGTGCTACACAGATGTGACAGAATTTGCCATTCCAGCAAGCAGCCAAAGCTTTATTTATCACCAGTTTTAGATGGCTTTAACAGCGAAGTTATCTCCTACAATCTTTCTACTTCGCCGAACTTAGTACAAATGAAAGCTATGCTAGAACAAGCCTTTACAGCGAACCATTACGAAAATACAATTCTCCATAGTGACCAAGGATGGCAATACCAACATGATTTCTATCATCATTTTTTAAAGAATAAGGGAATCCAACCATCTATGTCACGTAAGGGAAATAGCTCAGATAACGGTATGATGGAATCTTTCTTTGGTATTCTTAAGTCTGAAATGTTTTATGGTTATGAGAATACGTTTCAGTCACTTGAGCAATTGGAACAAGCTATTGTCGACTATATTGATTACTACAACAACAAACGAATTAAGGTAAAACTAAAAGGACTTAGTCCTGTACAATACAGAACTAAATCCTTTGCTTAAATTAATTGTCTAACTTTTTGGGGTCAGTACATTACCGATTTCTGTCCCACTCTCTTTTTTTCTTTCTATTGATATCTGTTCTCTCCTTTCTGAAAATATGGTAGAATAATAGAAATAGAAAGATAGGTGACCATGGATTACTTTAAACGACACAAATTTGATTGGTCCAAATTCCGTTTGGGGATGAGAACCTTTAAAACAGGGATTGCCGTTTTTATTGTACTACTTATTTTTGGAATATTTGGCTGGCGAGGCCTTCAGATCGGGACGTTGACAGCTGTTTTTAGTTTGAGGGAAGACTTTGATAAGAGTGTCCACTTCGGGGCTTCGCGTGTCATGGGCAACAGTATCGGAGGTTTTTATGCCGTATTGTTCTTCCTTTTAAAAACGCTCTTTCATGGGGCGTATTGGGTGACTCTTATTTTTGTACCCATTGCGACCATGTTAACCATTATGACAAATGTCGCTATGAATAACAAAGCAGGAATTATCGGAGGAGTTTCGGCAATGCTGATCATTACCCTCTCGATTCCTAACGGAGAAACCTTCTTGTATGTTTTTTTGCCCGAATATTTGAGACCTTTATTGGCGTTTTTCGTTGCGATTTTTGGTCAATTCGGATGTGGATCGCATTCGCGATTTTTCTCAAGAAACACAAAAAAACCTATGTAAGATTATATAACATTTAATCTTGACATAGATTTTTTTTTCGATATAATAGAATAGAAAGAGGAATGGTATGAAGGAAAAGGAATTACGACGCTCGCTGGCAGTCTTTCCGATTGGAAGTGTTATGAAGCTGACCGACTTGACAGCTCGCCAGATTCGTTATTATGAAGATCAGGGATTGATTTCTCCTGATCGGACAGAAGGCAATCGCCGCATGTATTCGTTGGACGATATGGACCGCCTGCTTGAGATCAAAGATTATATCTCAGATGGCTTCAATATTGCGGATATTAAGAAGAAATATGCGGAAAAAGAGCAAGAGCAAACCAAGGTTGTCAGTCAAGAAGAGATCCGTAAGGCTCTTCATCGTGACATTCTTCAGCAAAGTCGCTTCACATCTTCCCCATCGCCATATGGTCAATTTCGTTGATCATTTCATAAGCTTGTAATCTATTTTTAAGGAGACAAAAAAATGTCAATTACTGCTGCAGATATTCGCCGTGAAGTAAAAGAAAAAAATGTTACTTTTATTCGCTTGATGTTCTCTGATATTTTGGGAACTATGAAGAACGTCGAAATTCCAGCTACCGATGAGCAACTGGACAAGGTTCTTTCAAACAAAGCCATGTTTGATGGTTCTTCTATCGAAGGATTTGTCCGTATCAACGAGTCAGATATGTATCTTTACCCAGATTTGGATACATGGACAGTCTTCCCTTGGGGAGATGAAAATGGTAGCGTAGCTGGCTTGATCTGTGACGTCTATACGACAGAAGGAGAACCATTTGCAGGAGACCCACGTGGCAACTTGAAACGTGCCCTTCGTCATATGGAAGAACTTGGATTCAAATCCTTTAACCTTGGACCAGAACCAGAATTCTTCCTCTTCAAGTTGGACGAAAATGGAGATCCAACTCTTGAAGTAAACGACAAAGGTGGCTATTTTGACTTGGCTCCAACAGACCTTGCAGATAACACTCGTCGTGAAATCGTCAATGTCTTGACCAAGATGGGCTTTGAAGTTGAAGCCAGCCACCACGAAGTAGCTGTTGGTCAGCATGAAATTGACTTCAAATATGACGAAGTTCTCCGCGCTTGTGACAAGATCCAAATCTTTAAACTTGTCGTGAAAACTATCGCTCGTAAACACGGCTTGTATGCAACCTTTATGGCCAAACCAAAATTTGGAATTGCCGGATCAGGTATGCACTGTAATATGTCTCTCTTTGACCAGGATGGCAACAATGCCTTCTTTGATCCGGAAGATCCACGTGGAATGCAATTGTCAGAAACAGCTTATCACTTCTTGGGTGGTTTGATCAAGCATGCCTACAACTTTACAGCCGTGACCAACCCGACTGTCAACTCTTATAAACGTTTGGTTCCTGGATATGAAGCTCCCGTTTATATCGCTTGGGCAGGTCGCAACCGTTCCCCATTGGTACGTGTGCCAGCATCACGTGGTATGGGAACTCGTTTGGAATTGCGCTCCGTAGACCCAATGGCCAATCCTTATGTAGCCTTGGCAGTCTTGCTTGAAGTTGGGCTTCACGGGATTGAAAATAAAATCGAAGCACCTGCTCCGATCGAAGAAAATATCTATGTGATGACACCGGAAGAACGTAGAGCAGCTGGAATTACAGATCTCCCTTCTACCCTTCACAATGCCTTGAAAGCCTTGACAGAAGACGAAGTGGTGAAAGCTGCCTTGGGTGAGCACATCTACACCAGCTTCCTTGAAGCCAAACGAATCGAATGGGCAAGCTATGCGACCTTCGTATCTCAATGGGAAGTAGATAACTATTTAGATCTTTATTAAGAAACAAGAGTAAAGAGGCTAGGACAAAAGTCCTAGCCTCTCAATTATTTTTGGATTGTCGAGCAAGACGCAGTGGTTGAGTGGGCTCTACTACGCTGATTTCATCAGCTTTTACAGCCCTACTCAACTGTGCGGAGGTGGGACGACGAAATCGAATTCTAACGAATTACCGATTTCTGTCCCACTCTCTTTTTGATCCTCAAAAAGTCACTATAAAACCAGTTGAAACAGTGGTCTCAACTGGTTGTTTTTTTAATTTTCGTCATCTGGTGTGAGAATCATTGGGATAATGATGGGTTCACGTTCCGTGCTCTCGTATAAGAATGGGCGAAGAGCATTGACAATCGCACCATTGACGGTTTGGATATTGGCATCTTTGTTCTTCAAGGCGATACGAATAGCGTTGAAGAGGATGCGTTGGCTTTCACGGATCAGATCTCCTGATTCACGCATGTAGATAAAACCACGGCTCAAGATGTCTGGTCCAGCCAGGATCATCTTCGATTTGAAGTCAACAGTCGCAACGGCAAGCACGACACCGTCTTCAGAAAGGTCTCTCCGGTCACGAAGGACAGCAGCCCCGATTTCACCGATGCGGTTTCCATCGACATAGATATCTTGAGCATTGAAGCTTCCTGCGATCCGAGCAGAGTTGGCTGTTAGAGCGAGGACATCACCATTACTCATGATGAAGATATTGTCTTTTTCCACTCCGCAATCACGCGCAAGTCCTGCGTGGATCTTCTGCATCCGGTATTCACCATGGACAGGCATGAAGTATTTTGGTTTGATCAAGCGGAGCATAAGTTTTTGTTCTTGTTGCCCCCCGTGTCCAGAAGTATGGATGTTGTTGATCTTCCCGTGGATGACATCGACACCCGCTTCTGAAATCGTATTGATCAATTTATTCACACTGGTTGTATTTCCAGGAATCGGACTAGAAGAGAAGATCACGGTATCTCCTGGTTGGAGTTGTACTTGGCGGTGCGTTCCGTTGGCAATCCGAGAGAGGGCTGCCATTGGCTCTCCTTGGCTTCCTGTACACATGATCAGGATTTCATTGGCCGCATAGTCTTTGATCTCATTTGGCTCGATAATGGTTCCAGCAGGGACCTTGATATAGCCAAGTTCGATTCCATTGACGATGGCTTTTTCCATCGAGCGTCCAAAGACGACGATCTTACGACCGGTCTTAACAGCGGCCTCAGCAGCTTGTTGGAGACGGAAGATATTCGAAGCAAAGGAGGCAAAAATGATGCGCCCATGGATGCCTTCGATGATCTTCATGATGGATTGGCCAACCACTTTTTCAGAGTTAGTAAAGGTTGGGATTTCCGCGTTGGTTGAGTCTGAAAGCAGACAGAGAACGCCTTCTTCACCAAGGGCCGCCATACGATGGAGGTCAGCCGGTTCTCCAACAGGTGTGAAGTCAAATTTGAAGTCTCCGGTACAGACAATCTTTCCTTGAGGGGTGTGAATCACAATCCCTAAAGGTTCTGGAATCGAGTGAGTCGTACGGAAGAAGGTTGCTTTAAGATTTTTAAATTGAAGCTCAGTGTTTTGGTTGATTTCGTAGAGTTTGGCATCACGAAGAAGACCGTGCTCTTCTAATTTTCCACGGATCAAGGCAAGTGCCAAAGGTCCAGCGTAGATAGGGACATTGGCTTGCTTCAAAAGGAAAGGAATCCCACCGATGTGGTCTTCGTGTCCGTGGGTAATGAGGACCGCTTTGACGCGATCGATATTGTCAACGATATAAGAGTAATCTGGGATTACATAGTCGATCCCAAGGAGGTCATCTTCTGGAAATTTGATCCCGGCATCGACAATGATGATTTCATCTTGGTATTCGATCCCGTAGGTATTTTTTCCGATTTCTCCAAGTCCACCAATGGCAAATACACCAACTTCTTCAGGTTTTAAGGTATAAGCCATGGATTAGTACTCCGTTAGTTCAAAAGCACCTGACTCTTTCTCGTAAGCAAGGTGTTGCTCAGAAAGTGGTGTGATAAATTCAATGTTGAAATCTGTGTTTGCTTCAACCAATTGACGAGCTTGGATGCGTCCTTCGCGTTCATTTGGTGCATCAATATCGAGATAAAGTGCATGCGTGGTTTCACGACGAGGGTTGCGGTCTTTTGTTTCCTGATAAAAAACTTTGTAAATCATGAAGTAATTTTCCTTTCATTATTTCGGTCTATTTGTTAGCTACGAAGGAGTGCAATCACTAGAGTTTCCTACTCGCAACTAGTGGACCTGATTCGATACAATTAATTATCATTATATCATAAATTTGCCTGTAAGTAAAAGATAGACTGGAAAAATCAGAGAGGCAAAGGGCTATAATAGAGAAGCTTTTGAGCGGTTTTGGATATGAAAATCCTGCGCTCTAAGGGAGAGTTTCGCTGGGATTTGAAGGGAATTTGTAGTATAATATAATCCAGTTCAAGAGGAGTGGGAAATGAAATTATTAGCATTTGATACCTCGAGTAAGGCTCTTTCTGTAGCGATTTTAGAAGATGAGACTCTACTTGCAGAAACAACATTAACTATTAAAAAAAATCATAGTATCACCTTGATGCCGGTCATCGATTTTTTGATGCAACAAATTGACTTGACACCCAAGGACTTGGACCGCATCGTGGTGGCAGAAGGTCCTGGGAGCTACACTGGACTGCGCATTGCGGTCGCAACCGCAAAGACCTTGGCTCATACTTTAGGGATTGAATTGGTCGGGGTTTCGAGCCTCTTAGCCCTAGTGCCAGATGATCTAGAAGGTTTGGTAGTGCCTGTCATGGATGCCCGTCGGAACAACGTTTATGCAGGTTTTTACCAAAATGATCAGCTGGTCACACCAGAAGGGCATTTTCCATTTGAGGAAGTCCTAGAGCGTGCAGCGACGAGTGAGCAGGTCACCTTTGTCGGAGAAGTCACGGCCTTTAAGGAGCAGATTGCCTCTAACCTGCCAAGTGCTGCTTACTATGAAACCTTGCCAGATGCAGTGAAAATCGGACGTCTCGGTCTCAAACAAGCGCCTGCTAGCCTCCATGATTTTGTCCCTCATTATCTCAAACGGGTCGAAGCAGAGGAAAATTGGCTCAAAGACCACACGGAAACAACGACCTCTTACATCAAGCGCCTATGATGAAAGGAACAATCAGGAAAGGGAGCAGCCAGGATGCGGCCGCCATTCTCGCTGTGATGGAAGATGTCTATGAAGCTAGTCTCTGGAAGTTGGAGCAGATTGAAGCTGATTTAGAGCAGGAATCGATCTTCTATTTCCTAGCTGTGGATGAGAGGCAAGTCCTTGGATTTGTCGCCATTCAAGAGACTCTCTATGAAGCAGAGGTCCTACAGATTGCGGTCAAGCTCGCCTTTCAAGGCCAAGGCCTAGCTCAGCAGTTACTCGCGCAGTTGCCGGACCAAAAAGAGATTTTCTTAGAAGTGCGCGTGTCCAATCAACCGGCCCAAGGCCTATATAAAAAAATGCACTTTTGAAGAAATTGCACGGAGGAAAAACTACTATCACGATCCCATAGAGGATGCTGTGATTATGAAGAGGAACCCGAATGAAAGATAGATATATTTTGGCTTTTGAGACATCTTGTGATGAGACCAGCGTGGCTGTCTTGAAAAATGACGACCAACTCTTGTCCAATGTCATTGCCAGTCAAATCGAAAGTCACAAGCGTTTTGGTGGGGTGGTGCCTGAGGTAGCCTCTCGTCACCATGTGGAAGTCATCACCGCTTGTATTGAAGAAGCCCTGGAAGAAGCTGGCATCACAGAAGCCGATGTCACAGCTGTAGCTGTCACCTACGGTCCAGGCCTGGTTGGAGCTCTCTTGGTAGGCCTAGCAGCAGCCAAGGCCTTTGCCTGGGCGCACGGACTCCCTTTGATTCCTGTCAATCATATGGCAGGGCACTTGATGGCCGCTCAAAGCGTCGAGCCCTTAGAATTTCCGCTTTTGGCCTTGCTGGTGAGTGGAGGACATACAGAGCTAGTCTACGTCAGTGAAGCTGGTGATTATAAGATCGTCGGAGAGACCCGTGATGATGCTGTCGGAGAGGCTTATGACAAGGTCGGGCGCGTCATGGGCTTGACCTATCCAGCAGGACGTGAGATTGATCAGCTGGCCCACCAAGGGGCTGATATCTACGATTTCCCTCGGGCCATGATCAAGGAAGACAATCTGGAATTCTCTTTTTCAGGGCTCAAATCAGCCTTTATCAATCTGCACCATAATGCCGAGCAAAAAGGTGAAAGTCTCTCCAATGCAGACTTGTCTGCAAGCTTTCAGGCAGCCGTATTAGACATTCTCATGGCCAAGACCAAGAAGGCTTTGGAGAAATATCCAGTCAAGACTCTAGTCGTCGCTGGTGGGGTCGCATGACCAACCAAGGTCTTCGTGAACGCTGGCTTCTGACATCACAGATGTTAAGGTCATCATTCCGCCTCTTCGTCTCTGCGGGGACAATGCAGGGATGATCGCCTATGCCAGCGTCAGCGAATGGAACAAAGAAAACTTCGCAGGTTGGGACCTCAATGCCAAACCAAGCCTAGCCTTTGAAGGAATTGAATAAGAAAAAGGAGCCAATTGGATGTGCAAGGTCCAATGGCTTTTTTGCTAGGATCTCACCAACTAGTAGCGGATTTGCGAGTCGAAAGAAAATTCGGTATGATAGAGGGAATAAAACCGATGCTACAATTTTTGATAAATACCCAAATACTCAAGATTTATTTTCCGAAAGTCGTTCTATGATAGGGATTTTGGTAGATAGACCCAGTGTGGCAACGAATATTCCTATACTTCAACTTCTAGTGAATCAAAAAAACGAACTTATTTAAAAAAATGTAACGTTACTAGCAGAGCATTCAATAGATGGTCAAGAACATGAGCTTCATTCCTATGATGAGTTTAAACAATACTACAATGGAAAAGGTAGTGAATTGGGTGAGTAAAGCCTCATCTGGAAGAGTGGGAGTTGAAGAAAGCTGGATTGGATCAGGTTTGTGTTGTCTAGGATGCTATGTTGAAAGTATGGAGGAAGTTAATAGGATGTTAGAATATAAGGAAACAAGTATTTTCTGTCACCAATTGGTAGAATACGATGGTAAACATTTTATTTTGGATGCTAGTACTATGAAGCCCAAGCTCTATTATTGGGGGTTGCCAACGGAAGCTATCACTGTTGAGATGATGGAAGTAGATAAAAATGTTACAATTCCAGGCACACACATCAATAAAATAAAAGGAGGGACAGCAGCCATTATAGTCCAGCCGTTTGTTGGAGTGGTTTATAGACTCTTAAAAAATCTATTCAGTGAGTACGCGATTAGTCAGCAAATTTTTCTAAAGATAGTCTTATTCATGGTTGCCATGCTTATATCTTTTGCGCTCTTTCGATTTTCTCTAGAAAAGGCTCGTAAAAAGGTTAAGAATCTATTTCCTACAGCGACTAAAAGATACAGGGTGACTTTCAAGCCGATACCAGAAAGAAAGCAAATTTTTGATGCCCATCTATTAAATGTTGTCTTACTGGCCTGTTTAGCCATGTATTTATTCATCAATAATGGAACAGAAGGGATCTTATTGGTGATGGGCGGTATTCTTACGGCTTTTCTGTTGACCTTTGAATTTGGTAAAGTTCCAGTTCTTTTAGGAGCTAAAACAGGGAATTTAAGGCTTCATAGTGTAGAGGAGATCGTCGTTGAAAAAGTAATTCAAATTAAATGGACAAAAAAAGGAGTAGAAATGATGAAAAAAACAATCGTTTTGTCAGTGGTGCTTCTATCATTAACAGCATGCGCCCAGTCTCGACAGGAATCAAAAGATTCTTTACCGAGCAAAACGGAGCAAACTACAAAGGTCTCCTCATCTGCTAAAGAGGAACAGGCCTTGCAATTTGTGGTCGCTCCTCAGTATGAGGGAAAAAAATCAAATTTAATTGATTAGGGAAGAAATTAACGAAGGAACATCCAGAACTTGGAAATCAAGGAAGCCTATCGATTAACTATACTGGCGCAACTTTCTCATCAAATCAACAAGAATATGCCGTTTTTCTATTGATTAACAAAGCTGGATTTCAAATTGATAAGGATTTTGAATTTTCATTGAGTTGGAAATATGATGGGCAATTCATTTATCAAGATCAACGGATTGGCTATAAAATTAGTGACAGTGGAACATTGCCGGATCAATCTGCCACGATTTTGACCTTGCCAATATCCAGTGAGCAAAAACAAATTGTCGAGAGCATGACACAAGAAGAAAAGATGTCATTAGAAATGTCGGATTTAAAAGTAACTAAGTAGGTAGAAAAATGCCAGCATATATTCTATTTCTTTTTGTAATAGGGGGCGGGTCTATCTTTTTCCTAACTGTTTTTTTCATCTACTTCTGTATTTCTAAGCATTTTACAAGAAGGAAAAAGCTATCAACAGAGCGGGTCGAAGGTATTGTTATTGGCTATGCGTATGCAAAACAGGTGATTCCACCCATTGTAGAATATATTGTTGATGGAATAGCATATAAGAGACAATTAGAATATCGTTGGACCGTAGTGAAATCTGCCCCTTAGATGAGTCGAAAGGCGGTAGCTGATACACCGGATCTTTTGAGTGAAAATTTAGTGATTTCTAGAAACTCAATTGTCTCTTACACAAACATTTTAGAAGAAGCATTTCCTAAAGGATCGACCATGACTGTCTGGTATAATCCTCAAAATCCTAGAGAGTCCTATGTTGAACGTTTTTGTAATAAAGATAAACTGTATAAAAAAAGTTAGCTCTTCTTTCTCTCGTTCTCTACATCATTTTTATGATCGTTTTTGTAACACTTACTATTTTATCTATCATGTACAATTGGAAAGCAAATTAAGGGTTAAGAATTAAGTGTAGTAGTTTATCATGGTTCTTTTTCAAGCTTTTTTCCTGTGTTATAATAGAGGTCAATGATTTAGAAAAGGAGTGAGAGAGTGGAAAAAAAGATTTTTTTGGCAGGGGGTGAGGGACGCGCTACCGACGGCTTTTGGGCTATATCAGTATTGGCCTAGCTTGCGGTGTGGTGGCGTCTCCCTATCTTTCTCCTTTGGAGATGGCCTTGATGAGTGTCTTGGTCTATGCTGGGGCGGCTCAGTTTGCGATGATCTCTCTGATTGCGGCTCATTCTTCGATATTGAATATGGCCTTGACGGTGTGTTTGATCAATCTCCGTAATATGTTGATGAGTCTGCATACGTCGTCTGACTTTAAGGATGCTAGTCTCGCTCATACCATCGGGATTGGAAGCCTCCTGACCGATGAGAGTTATGGGGTCTACTTGAGCGAGAAGTTAAAGACGGATACCATTACAGTCCCTTGGATGCATGGGAACAATCTAGTAGGCTATGTGGCCTGGATCAGTGCGACGGTTATCGGAACAGCTCTAGGATCTCTCCTACCTGATCCAAAGGCTTTTGGGCTTGATTTTGCTTTGGTGGCTATGTTTATTGGGATTTTTGCAGCCCAGTTTCAAGGAATGCAACTGACAGAAAAGACCAAGACCATGCTCATGGTGCTGTTAGCAGTAGCAGTGAGTTTCTTTCTCTTACTCTTTTTTGTTTCGCAACCGCTAGCTGTGCTAGCTGCGACCTTGATCGGCTGTTTTGTGGGGGTGGTCTGTGATGCGCGTGAATAGTTCTATCTTCATGGCCATTCTGGCATCAGCTCTCGTTACCTGGATTCCTCGGATCTTGCCCTTCCTCTTAGTCAAATACAAGGGACTGCCGGCTCCTGTGACCCGCTTTCTCAAATACCTGCCCATTTCCATTATCTTTGCCTTGGTTTTATCAAGCTTAGTAGATGGAAAAATTGGAAGCCCCCCGCAGCTCCACTGGTTGGACCTAGTAGTGACCATTCCCAGTCTCTTTGTAGCCTTTCGTTACAAAAACCTTATGGGAACTGTTTTGTTTGGAATTGTCTTGATTGCCCTATTACGATTGGTATTTTAAATGGAAAAATATGTTACAAAAAAGTTACAATTATTACAAAAAAACTTGATTTTTTTGTAATAATTGGAGTATAATGAGAGTCAGAAAGATAAAGAGGTAATCGTATGAAAAAATCAATCTTCCGTTGGAGTGCCGCTGTTCTGGTGGCTGCTTCACTTGGTCTAGCTCTCGGTGGTTGTGGTGCAAAGGATAAAAAGACAGCATCCTCATCCGCAAAAGCATCTACCAGCAAGGTAGAGAAAAAAGCCAAAAGTAATAGCAAAAAGAGTGCAGCATCTTCCTCTCAGGCAAACAATACAGCTAGCTCTTCGACTCAAGCAAGTAGCGCGACAGCTTCAAAAGACTATGGTAAGACCGAGAATGCGTCTGCTCCGACGCAAGCTACTGTCCCTGCAGAACTGGTGGGAACTTGGGTAGGATCTAGCCCACAAGCGGATGCGATTAAAATGACTGTGGATGCCAATGGAGATGTGACAACAGTGGTTAGCTTCAAAAATGATAGCGAACCGACTCGGACAGCGACCTATACAGCAAGAGCAGTAAAAGCAACAGGCAATATCTACTATTGGGATTCAGAAGGATTGGATGGAGCTGATGCCTTGCTTCCAGGGATCACAGGGTCTAGGTGTAGCCAACTTCCGACTGGAGCCAGGTTTTGTCTTAGAAGAAGGCCATTATACCCCGATTGTTTTCACAGCGGCTGTCAATACAGAATTTGACTACACCAAATACAATGATTTCCGTTTTTCATTAACCAAAGAACAATAAAAAGACGAACTCGATGGAAAATCGAGTTCGTTTTTTTAATAATGAGGGCTCCCTGCTACCCAACCGGTGCAGAGGGCGGATGTAATATTAAAACCGCCTGTATGGGCATTGATATCGAGGACTTCTCCTGCAAAGTGGAGTCCAGGAACGAGCTTACTTTCTAGGGTTTTAGGATTGATTTCTTTAAGGCTGACACCACCCTTGGTCACAAAGGACTTGGCTAGTGACATCTTCCCAGTGACGGGGATAGGCAGCTCTTTGATCTTTTGAATGAGCTCTTCTGTCTGAGGAGGAGTGAGTTGCTTGGCTTTTTCAGGGAATCCTTGCGCCAAGAAATCAGCTAATCGTTCAGGAAGCAGGGCTTTGAGCTATTTTTAATCGCCTTTTCTCGATGCTCTTCTAGAAAGTCTTTTAACACTTGAGAAGAAGTGGTCGGAAGGAGGTCTAGAGATAAGATTTCCCCGCCTTTAACAAAGCTAGACATCCGAAGGGCTGCAGGGCCAGAAAGTCCAAAATGGGTAAAGAGAAGGTCGTGTGTGATGATGTGTTTGCCGTAGCTGAGGGTCACATCTGTCAGAGAGATCCCTTGGAGGGCCTTGTGTGGAAAATCTGTCAAAAGAGGACTTTCTGCCGCTTCTAGATCGGTGATGGTGTGTTTGAAGTGGCGGGCGATTTCGTGTCCGTAGCCAGTAGAGCCGGTAGAAGGGTAGGATTTGCCTCCAGTCGTAACGATCAGCTTATCGGCTGTCCAAGTATTTTCAGATGATTTGACGATGAAGACGTCTTCTGGCTTGGTGACAGAGACCACTTCACAGTTGGTGGCAATACTAGCACCTAGCTCAAGGATCTTATTTTCTAAGGCTTGAATAATGGTGCGGGATTGATCACTAACAGGAAAGACCCGACCATGGTCTTCGACTTTTAGCTTGACGCCATTATCGGTGAAAAATTGGATGATATCATGATTATCAAATTGGGAAAACACACTGTAAAGGAAACGGCCATTTCCAGGGATACCGGCCATCAAATCGTCTAAGGTCCCGTTGTTTGTGACATTACAGCGCCCCCCTCCGGTACCTGCAAGTTTCTTACCCAGCTTTTTATTTTTTTCGATCAGTAGCGTAGGTTGGCCATAAGAGGCGCTGGCAATGGTCGCCATCATACCTGCTGGGCCACCGCCGATGACAATGGTGTGAAAATGAGTCATGTCGTTCTTCCTTCTTTTGTTTCTTTCATGATTTGCTTTGTCCATTATATCATTTTATGGACGGCTTCGGAAAATGAAGGAATCAAAAAAACAAGCATCTTTCGATGCTTGCTTTTGAATGATTCTTCGATCAACTTATTACATGATTCCAAGGAAGTAACGGATGAAGAAGAAGGCAAGGACAGCACCAACAAATGGAGCAGTACCTGGTACAAGAAGACCATATTGCCAGTCGTTGTTTACTTTATCTTTGATTGGCAAGATTTGGTAAGCGAAACGAGGTCCAAGGTCACGCGCTTGGTTCATCGCGAAACCTGTAGTACCACCAAGACCCATACCGATAGCCCAAACGATCAAACCAACAGTGAATGGAAGCATTGCTTCGTTGGCGTGTTCAGCAGCCATGATAGATGTCAAGAAGATAAATGTTGCGAACGCTTCGACGAAGTAGTTACGTGGAAGGTTACGGCAGTTAGGGTTAGTTGAGAAGATGTTACGGATAGCAACACCATCAATTTGACCTTCAGAAATCTTGAAGTGGTCTGCGTACATAAAGTAAGCAATGACTGCACCAAGGAAGGCACCTATCATTTCAGCGATTGCAATTGGGAAGAATTGAGCGATTGTCAATTTACCAAGAAGGACTTTCAACAAAGCCATAGCAGGGTTCATTGAAACGCCGCCAAAGACGAACAAGCAGACAGTGATACCGAATGCCCATGTAGTGATCGCGAATAAGTGTCCAGTTCCAGCATATTTTGTTTTCTTCAAAACGTCGTCACAGTGTACGCCAACCCCGAAGATAATCATCAAAGCTGTACTCATAACTTCTGCAAGTAATTGATGTGTCATGTTAATTAATGTCTCCTAAATTAATAAATGTATTTTTGTAATTGGTGATAAACTTCTTGAATCGGCAACTGCATCTCCGTAGCAATACGCTGACAGTCTTCGTATTCAAGTGTTTTTTTAGTGGTAGATCCGTACTGGTTAATTTTTACCGTAACGGGTCCAAATTCCGTATCGATTTGTTCAAATCGACGTTGCATGACCTTTCGGTCGACTTGTTGGTATCGAAAACCAATGGTACTGGTTTCTTTGAACAAGAGGGCTGAAAAATCTTCCAACTGACTTCCTTGAATCAAGAGAATCAATTCAAAGCCAGGGCGATTCTTTTTCATAACGACGCTACGATAGTAGACATCTAAAGCTCCAGCGTCCAGGAAACGGTGGATAATATAACCGAGTTGCTCTGGTGTTTGATCATCGATCGTAGTGGTGATCTCAATAATTTGATCTTCCGTGCGATGAACAACAGTGGTGCTGTGAGAGGTGTCTTCTTTCAATAGCGAACCGCGTAAAGCATTGAATTTTCCAGTCTCTCTTTTACCAAATCCATATCCCACACTTTCGATGGAAAGGTGAGAGGGGATTGGTTCAAAGATTGGGACAATGCTTTAAGGAGGGCTAACCCTGTCGGAGTAATCAACTCCGTTTTAACTGTGAAGTCTTGAGTAATCGGAATAGTCGTTTCCTTTCTCAACTGCATGACAGCAGGAACTGGAACTGGCATTTCCCCATGGGCAACTGAGATCGTTCCACTTCCCTCAGTGAGAGGAGTAGAGTAGACTGTATCGATACCGAGCGATTCCACTAGGATGAAAAAGCTAACGATGTCGACGATGGAGTCAATGGCACCAATTTCATGGAAATGAATCTGTTCGACAGGCATGTTATGCACAGCTGCTTCGGCCTTTGCGATATCAAGAAAGACTTCAAGACTTTTTTCTTTCACAAAAGGACTCAACTGTGAAGCGGCAATCAAATCGTGGATATCCGCATAACTGCGAGCATCCGCGTGGGAATGGTGATGATGGTGTTCATGATCGTGATGATGTTCGTGATCATGATGATGTTCGTGATCATGATGATGTTCGTTATCATGATGATGTTCATGATCATGATGATGTTCATGATCGTGATGGTGTTCGTGATCGTGATGATGTTCGTGATCGTGATCGTGATCGTGATCGTGATCGTGATCAAAATCACCTTCAATCCCCGTATCTTTCTCCCCGTGGTGAAGGTGAACATCGAAATCAGTTCCCCAAATTGCGCTTTTTGCGACGCGATGAACGTGGAGGTGGAAACCATCCACTCCCAGTTTCTCGAGTTTTGTGTGAAGAAGGTCGACATCTGCCCCAAGGTCCACAAGAAGACCATTGAGCATATCGCCACTTATTCCAGAAAAAGGTTCTAAAAATAGACTGGTCATCAGTTTTCCTTTCGATTGTGGTTGAGTCGATTGATCATACATGCTGAATAAGCTGCACCAAATCCGTTATCAATGTTGACGACCGTTACGCCAGAAGCGCAAGAGGTCAACATACTCATCAAGGTTGTTAGCCCTTGAAGGTTGCTTCCGTATCCAATGCTGGTCGGAACGGCAATAACGGGAACATCCACAAGACCTCCTACAACACTAACAAGAGCTCCTTCCATACCGGCAATCACGATGATCACACTGGCTTTTTGGATCTCTTCTAAGCGATTGAAGAGGCGATGGATGCCGGCGACTCCCACATCATAGATTCGGCGAACCGAATGGCCAAAGGTTTCTGCAGTGACTGCAGCTTCTTCTGCAACAGGAACATCACTTGTCCCTGCTGTGACGACCGCAATGTAGTGTTCAGGATCGGCTTCTTCCTTTTTAGAGTTGAGAACGAAGCAGCGGGCTTCTGGATAATAGTGGCCAGTCGGAAAGCGCTGAGAAAGAGCCTCTCCCTTTTGGAGAGAGACTCTTGTTGTGAGGATCGGCAATTCTTTTTGTGAAAGAAATTGCAGGATTCCTTCCATTTGCTCAACTGTCTTTCCTTCGCCGTATACGACTTCAGGGAAGCCGTTGCGACGTTGCCGGTCAGTATCAATTGCTGCATACCCTAGTTCTTTAACCCCGTTGATTTGCTCCAGCGCATCCTCAACTGAGAGATGGCCTGCTTGCAAAGAACGGAGTGTCTGTTCTAGATTGGGTTGAAAATCCATGTTTGATTCTATTCAACAACGACAGAAAGTCCGTCGCGGATAACTGCTACTTTAGCATCTTTTCCTTCACGAGCAAAGGCTTTTTCAAGCGCTTCGTCAAATGAAGTTGCAAGTTCCATATGCATACCTTTGATCAATTCAGGATCTACAAGGTCAGATACAAAGATAACATGGTGGTGTACCAAAATACGTGCCAAGATTTGAGAAGTCCATTGGTCTGGGACAGTCTCTAAACGAGGTGTATTGATAGCTTGTTCCAAGAATTCTTTTGGATCTTCTACGTCAGCAAGGTTGCGATAGAAACCTTCTCCACCGTGACCGTCTGCACATCCAGCCACCATGATGATTGTTCCGCCTTCTTTGTTAGAAGCTTCGGCTGCAGTCATCCCTTTAACAGCTTGGTAGATGTTTTGGTCAAGTGGGAAACCACCGTTTGTTGAAATTGTGATGTCGCTTTCGATCTTAGACACATGTGCCAAGTCTGCAACGAATTCACAACCAACTTTGTGGGCTTCAACCATGTCCCCAGCGAAAGATCCGATGATGTGTTTTTCGCCGTCCAATACAACGTTGACGATGAAGGCCAAGTTTGCAGTACGAGCAGCGTAAAGCATATCTTCGTGGATTGGGTTGTGGTCAAGGTTACCAGTACGTGCCTTATCAGAATTGATGAAGTCACCTGAGTGGTTCGCCATGATAGTTTTGTATGATGCGATACCTGGAAGGACTGATTTACGTCCACCTGAGAAACCAGCAAAGAAGTGAGATTCGATGAATCCTTCTGCTAGCAACAAGTCAGCTTCAGCAGCGATCTTGTTGATGATACAATCACCACCTGAAGGAAGTTGACCGATTTTCACCATGTCATCGTCGTTTGTTGAAATGTGCATAACGATTTCTTCATTGTCAACGATTTCTTGGCCGTATTTATTGATCAATTCTTCACGAGTTGAAGGACGGTGGAAACCAGTAGCAACCAAGATACGCACGCGTGCATCAGGGTTAACTGAGCGAATACGACGCAAAATGATTGGAGTGATGATGTGAGAAGGAACGGGACGAGTGTGGTCAGAACTGATCAACACGATGTCTTTTTTGCCTTTAGCAAGTTCTTCCAAAGTAGGGCTGCCGATAGGGTTGTCCATTGAACGTTCAACAGTTTCTTCTTCAGACAGTGGGTTATGGAAGTTTTCCGCCTTAGACTCTAACAATCCTGCAAAGTTTTCATCTGGAATCTTTGCAACAATCGATTTTTTGTCGTACGGTAATTTAATTTCTACCATTATTTGCGATCTCCTTTATTAATACTGATACTTATAGTATAATTCTTTTTAAAAAGAGGTGTGCACCAATTGGTGTCAACAAATGTTAACGTCGTTCGTTTTGAACAGGTGTATCATTAGTGTGACTTCTATGAAGAGCCAAAACAGGAGGAAAAACGCGCGTGGATTCAGCATTTTTAGTGAAATTCTTGGAAGAGAGGCGAACGCCGATCGTCAAGAAAAAATACCATAGTTACCTCTCCTATCGTGGGATCAAAGAGGATTACATCTACATCTTGAAAGAAGGTGTGGTCAAGACCAGCGTCATTATGCGTGATGGGCGTGAGTTTAATTTCCTATCTAAAAGCCATTGACATTGTCTCTTTGATTCGTGATGAGGTGTCCAACTATACAGACTCACCTTTCAATGTGCGAGTGGAGACAGAAGAAGCAAGTTTTTATCGTATTCCTCGGGTCAAGTTTTGGAATTTTGTCAAAGAGCAAAAAGAGCTGCAGGACTATGTGAGGGACTATTATCGTAATAAACTGTCTGAAAGTATGGAGTCTCAGCAGTATATGATGATGAATGGTAAAAAAGGGGCGGTTTGTTTTCATTTGCAAAAACTAAGCAGTTTGTTTGGTGTGGAGCAAGAAGACGGCGTCTTGATTGATTTCAACATTACCAATGAAGATATTGCCGGTTTTTGTGGGATTTCGACGCGAAACAGTGTCAATCGCATTCTCAATGAATTAAAACGAGAAGGTGTTTTGGATATTCGACAGCAAAAGATCGTGATTTTGGATAATGAACGGATTGAAGAATTTATCGGAAGGGAGCTATTCTAAGATGGCAACAGAAGCACAAATCAGAAAAGAAAAAGAAGAAAAATTACAAGATATTTTACGAAAAATCGGAAAGGTAGCCGTTACCTATTCAGGTGGGATTGACAGCTCTTATCTCTTGAAGGTGGCCTTGGATACCTTGGGACCTGACAATGTTATTGCGGCCGTCGTGAACTCTGAGATGTTTTCAAATGAAGAATTCGATCTAGCGCTCGACTTGGCCGATCAGCTAGGAGCACCTGTGCTTGGACTGGAAATGAGAGAATTGAGTGATCCACGGATTGCTGCCAATACGCCCAATATTTGGTATTACACCAAACAATTGATGTACCAAACTATTAAGGATTCAGTTACAGAACTGGGCTTTAAGCAATTGGTAGACGGCAATATTATGGATGATATCGACGATTTTCGCCCTGGTATCAAGGCTCGGGACGAAGCGGGTGTCCGCAGTGTCTTGCAAGAAGCCGGCCTCTATAAGACAGAAATTCGTCAATTGGCCAAGGAAAGAGGGGTCTCCAATTGGAATAAGGTGCCATCTTGTAGCGTTGCCTCACGCTTCCCATACGGGGTGAAAATCACTTCAGAAAATGTGCAACGGGTTTTTGAAGGGGAAGAGTTCCTTGTAGGACTTGGCTTTGAGCAAGCCCGTGTGCGTGTGCATGGAGACTTGGCGCGCATTGAAGTGGAAGAAGACCATCTGCTTGAAGCCATCCAACTGCATGACAAGATCAATGACTACATGAAAAAAATCGGATTTACCTATGTAGCCTTGGATTTGGCTGGATATAAGTACGGCCGGATGAATGATGCATTGGATGAAAAAACAAAAGAAAAAATTATGGCAGGTTAAGCAATGAAGGAAGTGATAAGGTTCTGGTTCGAAGAGTTGAAGCCAGAGGATTGGTTCAAAAAATCAGACGCACTGGATCAAGAAATGCGCGTGCGCTTTGAAGAACTTTACTGGAAGGCCAGTCGTGGAGAATTGTTCAGCTGGCGCGCTTCCGCCCAAGGGCGCTTGGCAGAGATTTTGCTTTTGGACCAAATCCCTCGGAATATTTTTCGAGGGACGGCCCAAGCCTTTATGACCGATTCGCTTGCCTTGGTCTTGGCCCAAGAAGGCCTAACACAAGCCCAAGAATTACCAGTTGTACAAAGAGGCTTTTTCTACATGCCCTTTATGCATTCGGAATCTTTAACCATTCATGAAGAAGCTCTGCGCCTATTTGATCAACCGGGCTTAGAAAAGCGTTTGAAGTATGAGAAGATGCACATGGACATTCTTCAAGAATTTGGGCGTTATCCACATCGGAATGCCATCTTAGGACGGCCTTCGACCAAGGAAGAAGAGGAGTATTTGAAAGAACATTCTGGCTTTTAAAGGAAGATGAGGCCCACAGATTTCAAAACTCTTTTCTCTCTTCATGAAATTGCCTGAAACAGCAGGCATGATGTCAGAGTTCCCTCACCTAGGCTTTTCCAAGCGTCTAAAAAATGGTATAATGAACTGTAAATTTCAGAAGTTGGAAGGAATGTTATTGCTATGATGAATATGCAAGACTTAATTTAAGTTTCTTTAAGTCTTGTTATACATAGAAATATTGATTTTTAAAGGATTTAGTCTTCAATATTACCAACTATTTTTTTAGATGTATTACACTATTTTTGGACAGTAAATGGACAGTGACAGAGTGTTTGAAGGAGAGAAAAAGAGGTCTAAGTGCCTCTTTTATTAATTTTAAGTTATTTCTTGAATTCATTGATAGTGAGCTTCCTATATCTTGACATCAGTTGATTAAGAGTGATAAACATGGTACAATGAAAGCGCATACAAAGATCATGCAAGGAGGGAAAGAAAATGAAAAAAAATAAGCTATTGCTTGCTAGTGCGATTGTGATATCGCTTTTAACTCCAATGTCTCAAGTAAAGGCTGATTGGAAACGGGATAATGTTGGTTGGTGGTATTCACTGAACAATGGTTCTTATTATAAAAACACAGGAGCTTATATTAACGGGAAGTGGTATAGATTTGATGACAGAGGTTATATGATGACCGGCTGGCAGCCGATAGCGGAGCCTAATGCTACTAGTATGAAAAAAATAAACTGGTCTTATTTTGATCCAGTAAATGGTGATCAAAAATTTGGCTGGCAAAATATAGATGGGAAGTGGTATTACCTTACTAGAAGGGGAGCACTTGTGGGTGAGCAATACATAGATGGGAAATCTTATTATTTCGACCCAGTAAATGGTGATATGAAAACTGGTTGGATATCTAAACCCGGATATGATGGCACGGACTGGAATTATTACGACCCTGTAAGCAGTGAAAAAGCTAGAGGTTGGAGAAATATAAATGGGAAATGGTATTACTTTGTAGTTAGTGCGTTAAAAGGTTCGCAGAATTTAGATGGAGAAAAATATTATTTTGATCCGGTTAACTGCGATATGCAAACGGGTTGGGTAAGCATACAAGAGGCCTCTGGTACAAAAAGATATTATTACGACCCAGAAAGTGGGAAACAGCTATCAGGTTGGCAAACCATAGATGGGAAAAGGTATTACCTTACATCACGTGGGGCGTATAGTGGTCGTATAAGTGGTTTAGATGGAAAAGATTATTTTTTTGATTCAGATACTTGTGAATTGAAAATAGGATGGTTTGAGTCAGGTAAATATAAATATTATGCAGATCCAAATGATGGTGGTGCACTTGCAACAAGTAAGTCTTTAATTATAGATGGTATTTCATACACATTTGATTCTGGAGGTATTCTTATTAACAATGTACCTTAATTGATCAGCACCTCGAACGTTAGATTTTTTCTAACTTTCGAGGTGCTTTTAACTATGATGATAAAGAATAAATCATAAAATTAGAGTGAGTTATAAGGTTATTTCTTTTAATTATTTTTTTGATTCTATTTCAGATAGTATCTTATATAATTTTTATCTAAAAGTGGACACTGATAGCCTTTTGAAGGAGAAATAAAAAGAGAGTGACTCTATATTTGAATTCGTTGATAGTGACCTTCATATATCCACACATCATTTGATTTAGAGAAATAAACATGCTATAATGAAAGCGCATACAAAAACATAAGGAGGAAATGAAAATGAAAAAAGCAACTAAATATTTGCTGGGTGGAGCATTAGTAATATTACTTTTAACTCCAGTATCTCAAGTAAAGGCTGATTGGCATCAAGATAATGTTGGTTGGTGGTATTCACTAAACGATGGTTCTTATTATAAACACGGAAGCTTATATTAACGAGAAGTGGTATAAATTTGATGAAAGAGGTTATATGATGACCGGCTGGCAATATAATGTGATTAATGAGGGAGATTCCCAAGGGTGGTATTATTACGACCCTGTAAGCGGAGAAAAAGCTACCGGTTGGCGAAATATAGATGGGAAATGGTATTACCTTACTCCGTTTGGAGCACGTTTTGGTGAACAAAATATAGATGGAAAACTTTATTATTTCGACCCAGTTAATTGTGATATGAAAACTGGTTGGATATCTGATCCAGGATATGATGGTACGGACTGGTATTATTACGACCCTGTAAGCGGAGAACAAGCTACCGGTTGGAGAAATATAGATGGGAAATGGTATTACTTTCTCCATCACGCGTTAAAAGGTTTCCAAAAGATAGGTGATAAAAGTTATTATTTCGATCCAGTTAATTCCGATATGAAAACGGGCTGGATATCTAAACAAGGATACCCTGGACTAGAATGGTATTATTATGACCCAGAAAGTGGAGAACAGCTGTCAGGTTGGCAAGAGATAGATGGGAAAAAGTATTACCTTACAGCATATGGGGCGTATAGTGGTCTTATTTATCCTATAGATGGAAAACTTTATCATTTTGATCCAGTTACTTGTGAATTGAAAATAGGATGGTTTGAATTTTACGGAAGAAAATATTATGCAGATCCAAATGATGGTGGTGCACTTGCAATAAGTAAGTCTTTAATTATAGACGGTATTTCATACACATTTGATTCTGGAGGTAATCCTATTACTAATGAGCCTTAATTGAGTAACACCCCAAAAGCTGGATTATTTCTTGCTTTTGAGGTGTTTTTAACTATAAGAGTAATGTTCTAATCTATGATTTTAGGAAGTAAGTATATAGATTAAAAAACTTTTAAAGGTCACTGACAAATTAAGGTGAAACTGAATCCTTTAGAGTCGCTTTATATCAAGAAATATAGGATTTCAATTTCTTCTTTATTCTGGTAAATACTAGTAAGTTTTTTTAGTTGATACTGTCAATAGATGATTCAAGTTGTAGATAAAAATGATTTAATGGAATTGATTGGATATTCTGAAACACAAGCTAGTAAATTAATACGAAAGGCTAAGAGCCAGCTTGTACAAGAAGGATTTGAATGGTATAAGAACAAACGTATTGGACGTGTACCAATTATCACAGTTGAATCCATTCTTGGTTTTCAAATACAATTAAAAAATGATATAATTGAGGGGAACCTTCAAAGCGCTGTCATGACTGAAGGAGAAAAATAGCATGGCAGTAATTAAACAGGACGATGGACTGTGGCTAGTTGATATTAGTGATGGTAAAAGTTCCTTAACTGGCAAACGTATACGACATCGTAAATCTAATTTTTTAACTAAAAAAGAAGCAGAGGAATATGAGGCTTATTACCGTATCCATAAGCTAAATCAGATACAGAATACACAAAAACTTACCATTTCCTCTCTTTATGTAATGTTAAAAGAAGAAGATGAGCTTCGTGGAAATAAAAAAGGTACAGTAGATACCCAGAACTCATACTATACCCAATATGTATCGCGATTCTTTGAATACGCTGATATGTCTTCAGTTACCATTCAAGATGTAAAAAAATATCGAGATTGGCTAATTGAACAGCCAAGTGTAAAAGGTGGGACACTTACACCAATGCATATCAACCAACAAATGATTTTTGTTCATAAGTTGTTTGATATTGCCATTTCGAAAGGATATAGACAGGATAATCCATGTGATGCTATTCGGAAACTTCCAGAAAAGCATAAAGAAATGTCTTATTATACTCCTGAACAATTCAAGGAGTTTGAATCTTATTTTGAAGAAAGTGAGTATCCTTTTAAACTTCTGTACCGTGTACTCATGTTTACGGGAATTCGTATGGGGGAGGCACTTGCCTTAACTTGGAGAGATGTTTTTCTTAACGAGGGATATATTAAAATCCGTAGGTCAGCCTATTATCGTAATGGGAAAATACATATTGGATCTGTAAAGACGACTCAATCAAATAGAGAAATCTATATCCATAAAGCTTTTGTGGATGAGTTGAAGACCTGGAAGTCAGTACAAAGTCAGAGGCTGTCTAAGCTAACTGATTCAACAGATGATTTGCAGATTTTCCAATTTTCAGGGGAGCCTATGACTGCTCCGAATGTTTCTAACTTTAGAGCAGCATTCAAGAAATGATTGCCAGAAGACTTCAAATTGATTCGAAACCATGATTTTAGGCATTCACATGTAGCCTTTTTGATAAATCAGGGATTGAGGAGAGGAGAAGGAAAGGATTATATCTTTTTCACTCTGATGAAACGACTAGGACATAGTTCTATCAATACAACAATAAATATCTACTCACATTTGTTCCCATCACAACAAAAAGAAGTTGCTAACGCATTTGACGATTTTTAAAAAAAATGGGCAGAAGTGGGCAGTAAAAATTAAGCAACAGGGTCTAAACCCTTGATACGAAAGGAATCTGGAAAATATTATGATGAATATGCAGAATATGATGAAGCAAGCTCAAAAATTGCAAAAGCAAATGGAGCAAAGCCAAGCAGAATTAGCCGCAACTCAATTTGTAGGGAAATCTGCTCAAGACTTGGTTGTTGCAACTCTTACAGGTGATAAGAAGGTTGTTTCCATCGATTTCAACGCCGCAGTGGTCGACCCAGAAGATACAGAAACTCTTTCTGATATGACGGTTCAAGCCATCAATGCTGCCATTGAAGAAATTGATGCGGCAACCAAGAAAAAACTCGGTGCTTTCGCAGGGAAATTACCATTTTAAGCTAAGGAAGTTTTCATTAACTCAAAAGAGGCTGGGACAAAAGTCCTAGCCTCTTAATTGTTTTTGGATTGTCGAGCAAGACGCAGTGGTTGAGTGGGCTCTACTACGCTGATTTCATCAGCTTTTACAGCCCTACTCAACTGTGCGGAGGTGGGACGACGAAATCGAATTCTAACGAATTACCGATTTCTGTCCCACTCTCTCTTTTTATTCATCAAAAAATCCGGATAAGTCCAAGCCTCCGAAGGGGTTGGTGGAGAAGTTCTCTTGCTCTTCAAGGAGGGTGCGGCCTTGATCAAATTCGAGGAATTGTTCGTAGACAAGGGCTGTCATGCGGGCGTCTTCTAAGCTATCGTGTGATTTTCCTGCAACTCCCAAAAATTCTGCAACGGTGTGGAGTTGGAGATTTTTAATGCCGTGGAGGTCAGATGGACGACGTTCGAAAGCCTCGTCAAAGACATCGACAGCGTACTGGTCTTCTAGATCCAAGCCATTTTCAAGCAGAATGGGTAGGTCGCTCTTTTTGGCATTGTATCCGATCAAGGGCCGGTCTCCTACAAAGGCCTTGAATTCGCTGAGGACCTGTTCGAGTTGTGGGGCATTTTGGATCTTGTCCTGGGTAATGCCAGTCAGGCCGTTAATAAAGCTTTTAGGGGCTTATCGGTGTAAACGTAGGAGTCGTAGTGATCGACTTCTTTACCGTGCGTAAAGTGTACGGCAGACACTTGGATGATCTGATAGGCGCCTTCGTATTGGTTAAATTCGAGGTCAAAGGCGATATAATCTTCTAATGCTTTCATGGGAAATCTCCTGTGGTAGAAAAGAAAAGGGACTGGTAGGATCCAGCCCCGGATTATCGACGGAAAACGCGTGCCCAGAAACCTTTGCTTTCTTGCTCTTGAACTTTTTCGTTGGCTTGTTCGAGTTCAAGTTTCAAGGTATCGCGGTCGTTCATTGCTTGTAAAGTCAATTGTTGTTGTTGGTCCAATTGCTTGTCTTTTTCAGCAATTTGAACATCTTTCACGCGCAACTGTTCATCTTTCTTAGCGAGTTGCTCGTCTTTGGCTTTGAGTTGCTCGTAGAGACGGACGATTTCAGCATTTTTTTCATCTACCAAAATTTCCATCAATTCGCGTTGCTTCACATCATCGCTGACTGGCTCATCTTCAAAAATAGTTTTTTTGTAGATTTCTTCGAGCTTGATCAAGCCACTACGGGTTACAACGGTAACCCCTTTTTCGTTTTTTTGGGTATCTTCTGGAGCCAGCGCCTTGACACGGTTATTGACCGCCTGGCGGCTGACTCCTAAAATTTCAGCAATTTCGCTGACAGTTTTTTCAATCGCCATAACTTCCTCTAATATCTTTTTCTATGAAATACTCTATTAGATAGTAACATAAGTAGGCTAAGCTGTCAAATGAAGCAAAGAAAGGATAAGCCTTGATACCACGATTAGTGGGCCTCTGTCATTTCAGGAAGATGGAGGCTTGATTGTGCTAAGTCAATGGTGAGTTGGTAATCGGTTTGATCACGCACAGTGATTTCAAAGTCCGTCGTGTAAAGGACCAAGCGAAGAGTTGCCCCTTTTTCGAGCTTGTAGATGGTTGGTTGGAGATCAAAGTCAAATTCCATCCACTCGCCTGGTGTTACGGCCTCAACCTCTAAGAGGTCATGCCGGTTTTGGAGGTTGAGATAACCTTTCGAAATCACTCGCTGGCCGGCTTCCTTGAATGGCAACTCGGTCAAGTTGTCTAGCATATGGTAGCGACCGTTATCCAGCGTACGGACCGATAAGACTGCAGGATAGGGTTGGAGGTATTTCTTGCTTCCAAGCTCTAAGAGTTGGGCTGAGAGAAGGCCTTTATTGGTGCTGGAGTGAAGTCGTAGGTGAAGGCGAGCTTTCCCGTTGAGGTGCAGGTCTTCTTCGATTGGAAGATCGATGGTTACCTGTTGGGCCTTGTCTTGGTAGAGATCGCTTAAGAAGGTCGGATAAGCCTTGCCATAGCGCTCGTAATCTTTTGTCTCGTAGCGGTTTTGGATGACTTTTTCACCGTCTCCCAGCGAGAAGGTCCGCTGATTTGTTTGATTGCCAAAATCATCCAAGGAAGTCCAACTTTGTTCTCCTGTATTGTCCTGCCAGATGACAGTAGGCAATTCATAGCTTGAATCGTAGCCCAGCAATTTTTTAGAGAGAAGGGCATTCATGCTTTCACGGAAGTCAATGGATTGCCAGTTGTTGAGGTAGACATGGGCACCATTGTGGTAGAAGAGGTGTTTCTTGATGCTTGCTGGAAGAGCTTGGAACATATTAAAGACGTGAAGCGGTTTGACGTTCCAGTCTTGGGAGCCATGGGTAAAGACCACCTCTGCCTTGACCTCGATCAGCATGTAAGAGATAATTGCGGTCGTGCCAGAATTGATTGTAGTCTCCAGAAGCTCGGTCCAGCTCTTTTTTTACGATGTCTAGATCGGCTTGGTGGGCCGCATTGTGGTGTAAATAATCCCCACCCAGAAGGTTGCGCGAGTAGGTCAATTCCGCAAGGGAATCAAAATCTTCACCTGGATAGCCACCAGGACTTGTCACGAGGCCATTTTCGCGGTAGTAGTTGTACCAAGAAGAAATCCCAGCCTCTGCTATGATGACTTCTAGGCCATCCACACCCGGTGGTCGCAAGGCCGTTAGACATGGTTCCAAGGTAAGAGATCCCGGTGGTTGCGACCTTTCCATTAGACCAATCAGCTTTGACTTGACGTTTGCGTGTATGATCTGTAAAGGCCCGGCAACGGCCATTGAGCCAATCGATGACATTCTTGTAGGCTTCGATTTGTTGGTAATTTCCATTAGTCATCAGCCCTTGTGAATCTTTTGTCCCCACTCCAGAGACGTAAAGATTGGCGTAGCCACGTGGAAGCAGGTAGTCATTGAGGGTATAGCTGGAATTGATATGAGTGAGGGTTTCTTCAGCTTCATCGACTAGTTCAGCTGAACCGACAGGATCCACCAATTCTAATTGAGGTGCTTTCTACTTGAATGGTATGAGGTTCTTTAACCTCGAGGTCGACATTCATATTGTAGAGGGCCTTGTCGCTGGCCTTGTCGTTAGTCCCTTGGTGATAAGGACTTGCGGTCATGACAGCTGGAATCTTGCCTTCATAGCGAGGACGGATGATGCTGACCTTGACCAAGTCTGGCAGACCATCCTTATCGGTATCGACCCGGCTTTCGACATAAACGACCTCGCGGATGGCATCCTGGCTTGTAAAGGTCGCGAGGCTCTTACCATTAAAATAGTGATACTGGTTGGTCTCAGGAATCAAACCATCGCTAACCAACTGATCAATTAGTAAATTCCCTTTGACTGTTCGAGTATTGAGGAGGTGATAGAGGTTTTCAACCAAGTTTCCATACTCAATCGGAAATTGGACTTCTTTCAAAAAACTGGTCGTATCTTCAAAATCAATAAAATAGTGGAAACCGAGCAACTGGAGAGCTACTGTGTAAAAAATGTTCGAAGACCATTCGCGGTCAGATTGGATATAAGTTAAAAAGTCTGTTTTAGAATCCACCACTAGGTTAGAGAGGGGATAATCTGTATCTTTATAGGTGAAGTAAACCTTGCGGACAAACCATTCAAACAGTTCTTTTTCTGGGAGGTGGGTGGGAAGGTCAAACCCAATTTCTTTTAGTTCCTTAAGAATGTCTTTTTGGTCAACAGATAGATAGCTATATTGATTGTATTTCATAGGCTGCTCCTTTTATCAGTTTCTTTGTTCTTTGTTCTTTACTTCTTATATTATACTTGATAAAATAGTATTTGTCTAAAGACCTTTCGTCTATAAGGAGAAGGAATAGTGAAAAAAATATCTTTTGAACAAGTTGCAAGAAGACGGACCTTATTGTTTGGGGTTCTTGCCGTCATTTTTGGGATTCTCATTTTTCGAAACGGCGTTGGTTTCACCAAATTTTCCTTGGATCTATTAGCCATTTACTTTTTAGTTGATGGACTAGGAAGCTTTCTTCTTCGCTTTTTGTTACGTAGCAAGTCTATTTCCTATAGCCACTCTATTTGGTTTATTTTTCTTTCACTTGCGTTGATCTGGTTGAATCGACTGAGTAGTCTGCCCGTAAACTTAGTTGTGATTTGTTTAGGGGCATATCAGTTGGGGAGTGCCATTGTCTATGGGATCACATTTTGGCTTTATAAGGCCAATCGGGTAAAAGGAGGCTGGCTCTATTTATGGGATGCGCTTTTAAACGGTGGGATTGGTCTAGCAACTGTCTTGGAACCTGGTTCAGATGGGCACTTCCAATTTATCCTCTTGGGGGCTTATCTGGTCTTGTTGGGGATTTCTAATATTCGAGATGGTATTTTATTTGACAAAGACCAACAAGGCCAAGAGTTAAAACGTCGCTTTCGTATTAGCCTACCGGTTATCTTTTGCAGCCTTTATCCCTGCTAAGGAGTTAAAACGGTTTAACCAGTTTCTTCAAAAAGGGAGCTCGGCGGGACACACAGGCCCTTATCGATTGGTGAAAAAAAGAAGAAGAGGCAAGGGAATTAGAAATTTTTGGTTCATACTTCTGACAGCAACTTATTTGGAGCGATTGGGCATGTAGATATTTGTTATCAGGGGAAGGTCATTTCTTACGGAAGTTACGATCCCTTTTCAGAGCGTCTATTTGGGACGATTGGGGATGGCGTACTGTTTAAAGTGGATAAGGAACCATACATCGAACTATGTAAAAAAAGAGTCAAAAGACGCTGTTTGGCTACAGCCTATCCCTTACCGAAGAAGAGAATCAGGCAGTAGAGAAGCGTCTAGCTGAAATTGATCAGTTGTTAGAACCTTGGGATCCACCTAGGAGGTTACTGGAAGACGGTCAGCCGACCTACGCTTACAAATTGAAATATGATTTAGGGGCTGAGCTATATAAATTTACTTCTTCGCGTTTTTAAATCTTACTTTGTTCTGTCTACTAATTGCTGCCTGTTAGCAGATTCCATTGTGGGACAGGCAGGAACGGCTGTATTAGATGTGCGTGGAGTGATTGCACCAGGGACCCTATCAGGATTACTTAGAATACGAATTTGAAGCTCCAAACGGGCGGGTCCATACACGAACAGTATATTAAAAAAAGAAAGACAGATTTTTTATTTTTGAAAAATCTGTCTTTTTTGCACAAGATTTCTTGTAAAAAGCCAGAAAATCTTTTTACAATAAAAAAAGTGCTTGGAGGAAAGTATGACAGCAAATCAGATCGTAAGAGTGATCCCAGTCTTGAAAGTGAATAACCGAAATGTCAATCAACGCTTTTATGAAGAGACATTGGGAATGAAAGTATTAGTGGAAGAAGGAGCTCTCCTATCTTTAGGAGATGCCTCAAAAGTAGAAAAAATCGTCTTAGAAGAGTCACCGAGTATGCGTTCGCGTAAGGTCGAAGGTCCAAAGAAATTGGGTCGCATTGTGGTGAAAGTGGCACAAGCTCAAGAAATTGATTATTTGTTGGCCCGCCAGCCAGAAACAAGCGCCCTTTACCAAGGAGCTAATGGTCGCGCCTTTGAAGTTGTGTCTCCTCAAGGAGATACCATTTTCGTGCATGCTGAAGAAAATCTTGAAAGCCTAGAACCGTTGGAGAAAGCGCCTCTTGTAGAAGCTCCCGAAGATTTCAAAGGTTTGACGAACTTTGATGTGGACTTTCTTGGGGTCAACGTGGCTGATCTTGCTGAGTCTGAGAAGTTCTATAGCAACTTGCCCGCTCTTGCCCGCTTTATCCATTTGCAGGCAGCCCAAGGAGAAGATCTCCAGGTGGAGAACAAGGTGACTTGGGATTTGAGTATGATTAAGGTCGAATTGGCTCCTTTTGATGTGGAAGTTCTGAAAGAAAGCTTGGGAGAAGCTGTTGATTTTGTGCACCGTAAGGGAACTTTCTTGATTGCCAAGGATCCAAGCCAGATCGAACTCTGGTTTGAAGCCAATCAAGATCAGGTCCATATTTCTTATGAAGAATAAGAATGGAGTGATGAGCGTGAAGGCAATCATCGAAAAAATTACCGAACAAATCCAAGAAGGCATCTATCCAGGTGCCTCTCTTGCGCTTTACCGCAATGGTCAGTGGAGTGAGCACTATCTAGGACTTGCGGACCCTGAAAAAGGAGAGCCAGTAGTGGCTGACCTGGTCTATGATTTGGCCAGTGTCAGCAAGGTCGTCGGAGTCGCTACCATCTGTGCCTTTTTGTATGCGAAAGGGGAGCTTCAGCTCGATCGCCCCTTTAAAGAGCTTTACCCGCGTTTTGCTCATGAGAAGACGACCATCCGGGAACTCTTGACCCATACTTCTGGGCTCGATCCTTTTATCCCCAACCGGGATCATTTGGATGCGAGACAGTTGAAAACAGCCCTTGAAAATTTGCAGTTGAAAAGAAGACAAGAGTTTTCATTACACCGACGTCAATTTTCTTCTGCTGGGCTTTTGGTTAGAAGACAGGTTTCACCAGCCCTTGGATCGTTTATTTGAAGAGCTGATCTTTACACCTTGGAAGATGACAGAGACACGGTTTGGACCGGTCGAAAAGGCGGTGCCAACGGTCCGTGGCCTTGCTTCTGGAAGTGTTCATGATCCCAAAAGCGAGAGTATCTGGGCTGTCATGCGGGAAGTGCTGGACTTTTTTCAACTGTTGCTGATCTAGAGCGCTTCTTAGAGCATTATCTGAAGGATGATTTTGCGCGTGACTTGTCTCAGAATTTTGCGCGTGAAGAGGGCAAGACCCGCGCTCTTGGATGGAATCTAGAGGGGGACTGGTTGGATCATACGGGCTATACAGGAACCTTCATCATGTACAATCGAAAGAGGCAGGAAGCTGTGATCTTTTTGTCCAACCGGACCTATGAGAAGGACGAACGGGCCCAATGGATCTTGGACCGCAACTCTTTGATGGACTTGATCAAACAAGAATTTGAGAAATAGAAATGGAAGGCTAGGATGATGGATCCTGGCCTTTTACGGTCTGTCCGTGAGAAAGAAACTGGTAGGAGATTCATTTTTGAACTCCGTCTTAGGTTGGATTTCCTTCAAAAGCATCGCTTTTTTGGCTGATTTATATTAAAATAGTAATGACCTTAATAGAGCGAGATGAATATGAACAAAGAGATAGGCGTCGGAAGGGCGCATAGTAAAATTATCTTAATTGGAGAGCATGCGGTGGTTTATGGTTATCCGGCTATTGCTTTGCCACTCCATCATATCGAAGTGATCTGCCAGATCATCCCGGCAGACAGTCCATGGATTTTGTTTGAAGATGACACCTTGTCCATGGCAGTTTTTGCGTCTCTTGAGCACCTCGGAATTCGCGAGGCCCGGATTCGCTGTCGAATTCAGTCCATGGTACCGGAAAAACGGGGGATGGGATCATCTGCAGCAGTGAGTATCGCAGCTATTCGTGCCGTTTTTGACTATTATCAAGAGAAGCTGAATGATGAGACCTTAGAAATCCTGGTCAATCGAGCAGAAACCATTGCCCATATGAATCCAAGTGGGCTCGATGCCAAGACTTGTTTGAGCGATCAAGCCATTAAATTCATCCGAATGTCGGCTTTTACCCGCTGGAGCTGGGGTATAAAAGCGAGCTTGGTGATTGCGGATACGGGAATTCACGGCAATACCCGTGAGGCGATTCAAAAGGTTGAAGCCAAAGGGCAGGAAGTTTTGTCCCATTTCCATGAGATTGGTCAGTTGACCCAGCAGGTGGAAGAGGCTCTAAAAATGAATGATCTAACGAACCTCGGACAGGCTCTGACTACTTGCCATGAGCACTTGAGAGCCGTAGGTGTCAGCTGTGAAAAAGCAGACCACCTGGTCGCCGTTGCCCTTGAAAATGGGGCCTTAGGTGCTAAAATGAGCGGAGGCGGTCTTGGAGGCTGTGTGATTGCCCTCGTCAAGGATTCTCGTGAAGCAGCAACCATTGCCCATGCATTAGAAAAAGAAGGAGCGCACCATACATGGATCGAAAACCTGTAAAGGCTAAGTCCTATGCCAATATCGCGATTATCAAATACTGGGGAAAAGAAGATGCCAAACAGATGGTCCCTTCGACCAGTTCGATTTCGTTGACCTTAGAGAATATGTATACAGAGACCCAGTCTGTCTCCCTTGCCAGCAGATGCGACTGCGCATGAGTTTTACATCGATGGGAGAATTCCAAAATCCAGCTGAGCAAGCCAAAATTGGAGCTGTGATTGATGGCTTGAAGCCAGCAGATGAAGCAGGATTTGTTCGGGTGGATACCAGCAACAACATGCCAACCGCAGCAGGCTTGTCCTCTAGCTCGAGCGGCCTCTCTGCTCTCGTCAAGGCTTGCAATCAGTATTATGATTTGGGCTTGAGCCAGGAGGAATTAGCTCAAAAAGCCAAGTTTGCTTCGGGTTCTTCTTCACGGTCTTTCTTTGGTCCCTTAGCAGCTTGGGACAAAGAAAGTGGAGAAATTTATAAGGTTAAAACAGACCTGAAAACTGGCTATGATCATGCTGGTTCTCAATGACAAGCAAAAAGCCCGTTTCCAGCCGGGAAGGGATGAAACGCTGCATGGAGACTTCGACTAATTTCAAAGAATGGATCGAAGAGTCTCGACAAGATTATAAGGACATGCTGGACTATCTAGCTGGCAATGATTTTTGAACAGGTCGGTCAGCTGACAGAGCGCAATGCCCTTGCTATGCATGCGACGACTAGAACAGCCACTCCAGCCTTTTAGCTACTTGACAGAAGAAAGCCACAAAGCTATGGACTTTGTCCGTGAGCTTCGCGCTGCAGGCCATGCTTGTTACTTCACCATGGATGCAGGGCCAAACGTTAAGGTTCTCTGTTTAGAAGAAGACTTGGATCAGCTGGTGCCTTTATTTGATGCCCGCTATCGGACCATCGTATCTAAGACAAAGGACCCTCAAGATGAAGACTAAGTATCAGGTACAGACTGGAGGCAAGCTCTATCTAGCTGGAGAATACGCGGTGCTAACGCCTGGCTATGGAGCCGTGATTCAGTTTATCCCTATTTATCTGTCAGCTACTATCCAAGAATCTAGAAGCTATCAGCTAGCCTCAGATCTCTTTGGTTACCGGGTGGATTTGACCCCAAATAAGGACTACGCCTTGATTCAAGAGACCATTCAGCTCATGGAAGAGTGGCTGAAAGATCAGGGAATAGCCCCTAAACCGTTTGACCTTCACCTTAGAGGAACACTGGGCGAAGAGGGGAAAAAGTATGGGATTGGTTCCAGCGGAAGTGTGGTCTTGCTCGTGATCAAGGCCATGGCCACTCTGTATGAACTAGACCTAAGTCCAGATCTGCTCTTTCGACTAGCAGCAGTGGTCTTGGTGCAAAGAGGGGACAATGGTTCCATGGGCGATTTGGCTTGTATCGCCAACGAGGACTTGATTTATTACCAATCCTTTGATCGGGCTTGGTTGCATGAAGTCTTGACTTCTCAGCCTCTTTCACAAGTTTTAGACCTGGATTGGGACTACCAGATCCGCTTGATCCAGCCAGCCATCTCTTATGATTTCCTGGTTGGTTGGACCAAGGAACCAGCGATTTCAAGTGATTTGATCCGTCAGGTCAAGGGAGCGATCAAGGAAGAATTTCTTCAGGAGAGCCAGAGCGCAGTGAAGAATCTTGAAAAAGGCCTCCGTGAAGGGAACCAAAAGGAAATTGAGACCAGTATCAAACGTGCCGATAAGAACCTAAAGTCTTTGAACCCTTTGATCTATACCCCAGCTCTAAAAGAGCTGCAAGAAGCGACAGAGGGCCTTTCTGCCTGTGCCAAATCCAGTGGTGCTGGAGGAGGCGACTGTGGGATCGCCCTTAGTTTTGACCCAGTTGAGACTCAGATCTTGATAGAGCGCTGGAAGGAAAAGAATATTGAAGTCATTTACCAAGAAAGGATGGGAGATTCGTGAGCGAAAATCGAAAAGACCAGCATATTCGCTATGCCTTGGAGCAAAGCTCCTCCTATAATAGCTTTGATGAGATCGAGCTGATTCACCGATCCCTCCCCCTTGTGGATCTAGCGGAGATTGATTTGACAACCCATTTCGCAGGGCGTGATTGGGAGGTCCCTTTTTATATCAATGCCATGACAGGCGGGAGTAAACGGGCCAAAGAGATCAATCAAAAGTTGGCAGCAGTAGCCGAAGCCTGTGGGATTCTCTTTGTGACTGGCTCTTACAGCGCAGGGCTGAAGGATCCGAACGATCAATCGTATGCGGTCAAAAAGACCATCCTCATCTTCTTTTAGCAACCAACATTGGCATCGATAAAGAGCCAGATTTGGGCTTGCGAACAGTGGAAGAGCTACAACCCCTCTTTCTTCAAGTCCATGTGAATCTGATGCAAGAGTTGCTCATGCCCGAAGGGGAGCGGATTTTCCACACTTGGAAAGACCATCTCAAGAGCTATGGGCAGGGCTTTCCTGTGCCTGTAGTCCTGAAAGGAAGTTGGCTTTGGTATGGATCCCCAAAACAGTTCAGGCAGCGCTAGATGCTGGGATCAAAACCGTCGATATTTCTGGCCGTGGTGGCACTAGTTTTGCCTATATTGAGAATCGTCGTGGTGGCAATCGCGCTTATCTGGATGATTGGGGACAATCAACTGCGCAGTGTCTCTTACAGTTACAGGATCAGATAGATCAGGTTGAGATCCTCGCAAGTGGGGGCATCCGTCATCCCCTTGATATGGTCAAGGCCTTGGTTCTTGGAGCACGTGGTGTAGGGCTTTCTCGCGTTTTTCTTGAGATGGTAGAGACTAAGAGTATTGAAGAAGTAATCGTCCTTGTCCAAGGATGGAAAGAAGACCTCAGATTGCTCCTATGTGCGCTCGGTTGTCAGAACCTGAAAGAGCTCCGTGAAGTCGACTATCTCCTCTATGGGAAATTGTGGCAAGCAAATCAACAGAGAAAATGAAAGAGAGTGGGACAGAAATCGGTAATTCGTTAGAATTCGATTTCGTCGTCCCACCTCCGCACAGTTGAGTAGGGCTGTAAAAGCTGATGAAATCAGCGTAGTAGAGCCCACTCAACCACTGCGTCTTGCTCGACAATCCAAAAATAATTGAGAGGCTAGGACTTTTGTCCCAGCCTATTCTTTTTTGAAAAAGTATCTTCCTCAAAAATTCTGATAGTTTACGAATCGTTTACGGTTGCTGGAATCGCTTGCAAAATAGGCTTGTAAAAGAGTATACTAAATAAGGAAAAACATTTTTAAAAAGGAGTTTAGGATGAAGAAGCACTATTTTCGATCAGCTGTAGCAGCCTTGCTTCCGCTTTTGTTGATTGCTCAACCTGTTGAGGCTTGTACAGGGTTCATCATCGGGAAGAAACTGACGGCCGACGGTTCGACCTTGGTAGGTCGTACCGAAGATTTAGAGCCCAACCATAATAAAAATTTTGTGGTCAGAGAGCGTGTCTACAATAAAAAAGGAGCCATCTTTGAGGATGCTGCCAACGGTTTTCAATATCCCTTACCTGAGATTAGCTATAAGTATACAGCGGTTCCAGATGTCACCCCTGATCAGGGAATTTTTGACGAAGCAGGATTCAATGAATATGGGGTTTCCATTTCTGCCACTGTATCTGCTTCAGCAAATGACAAGATCCAAAAGGTGGATCCCTATGTCAAGGATGGCCTCGCAGAATCGGTCTTGACCAGTATCGTTCTCCCAAGTGTGAAAACCGCAAGAGAAGGGGTTGAACTCATTGCTAAAATCGTCGAAGAAAAAGGCGCTGCAGAAGGAAATATTGTGACCATTGCCGATAAAGAAGGCGTCTGGTATATGGAAATCCTATCTGGCCATCAATATGCGGCGATTCTCTTCCCAGAGGATCGATTTGCGGTCTTTCCAAATACCTTCTTCTTAGGGCATGTCGATCTATCGGATACCGAACGCACGATCGCTTCAAAAGATCTTGAAAAAGTCGCCAAAGAAGCCAATAGCTATAAGGAAGTGGACGGAAAAATTCCACGTTTCTCAATCCTATAATCCGCCTTTGCAAGAAGCAGATCGCTCTCGGGTTTGGTCGGGAATCAAATCGCTAGACCCAAGCTCTCCTGTTAAATATGACGATGCGTCCTTTGACCTTCTTCATACAACCGATCGAAAATTAACCCTCCGCGATGCCATGAATCTCCAACGCAATCGTTTGGAAGGAACCAAATATAAACCACAGGATCAAATGGAGCTGGATGGAAAAGGCATTCCGAAAAAAGGGGAGTTTGATGCGGTTTATAAATACCCTATTTCCAATCCAAATGTCATGGAGGCCCATATTTTCCAACTGAAAGACGATGTCCCAGCGAGTGCGGGTGGGGGCACCATGTGGCTGTCGATGGGTAGTCCACGAAATGCTCCATATCTACCCTACTATGGCAATATTCTCAACACCTATCAAGCCTACCAAGAATTAGGGGATCATTACAATGATCGCTCTTGGTATTGGACCATTTCAAGAATCAATGACCTTGTGGCCAAGTATCCAGATTTATTCGAAGATGGGGCGATTCGTACTGAAATGGAACGATTGGAGTCTCAGTGGATGGTCGAACAAGATCTGAGTGATAAGGAGCAAATTGCCCTTGCTTCTCAGCCTGAAGAAGCGAGTGAGAAGGCAACAGAGGAAAGCTTGGCAAGAGCTGAGAAAACCTTCGAACGCTTGCAAGAAATCAGAAAAGAAGCAGAACAAAAGGTAGCAGATGAACACGGAAAAAGTGCTCTGCAGAATTTAGATGACGAAGAAGATGCTGCTTATGAAGAAAAGATTGATCTCGTTGAATTTGACTATGATTACATTCTAGCAGCAGGCTTATTCGGGGCAACCCTTCTAGCGATTGTGATCTACCTGATTCGCTCAAAGAAACAAAAGGGAGGAAAACAAGATGACTAAAATTCAAAGAGCCTCGATCTATCTTTTTCTACTGTTGGCAGGAATTGGCTTGGAGTTTGAACTCGGTCATCTTTCTCAACAAGAATTTAGCCAGTCTGCAGGCAGAGACTTGGTCTTAAACTTGTCTGTCTTAGCTGCTATTATTATCCCGCTCTATCTCTTTTCAAAACGATTGGGCCAAGCAGTTGTCTGTCCCAACTTATGTCTTATGGATTGCCATGTTTGGAGGAGCCTTCGTAGCAGGCTGGTTGAGCTTTTCAGGCAATAGCTTGATTGATATTATGAATAGCCATGTGATCAAGGATGCCACTGTCTTTAACAAGTGGACCGATGCCTTGACGGCCCCATTTTCAGAGGAATTCTTTAAGGCTCTAGTTGCCTTTTGGGTTGTCTTGATGGTTGGCAAGAAAGATTTAAAAGCAATTCTAATTGCAGGCTTGGGCTCTGGCTTTGGTTTTCAAATCATTGAGGATTTAGGGTACGTTGCCCGCCAAACCAAAACTAGCCAATTAGCTGCGGTTACTGAGGCCATTAACCGGATCTCTGGTGGATTAGCTTCACATGCCCTCTATACGGCTGTTGTATCCGTTGGTGTTTTTCTCTTGTTGTCTCAAGTGACCCAGCAAAAGGAAAAACTCTTTGGGCTCTGGTGTGTTCTCTCGACAGTAGCCAATCACTTCTTATGGAACTCTCCGTTTTATGAAACAGACCATCGGATTAATCTTCTCGTCGGACTGCTCTTTGCCGTCCAAGTAGGGACCTTTATCGAAGTGGTGCTCTATACCAAGAAACATCCCGAGTTGCCATTTTTAAAACAATAAGAAATTTTTTCAAACACAAAAGAACTAAGACGTGTGTCTTAGTTCTCAAAGTGAAGAAAAGTCATCTTAGAAATTTTCCTTAGGTGAGTACGGACGTCAGCGAACTTCGAAGAAGTCCCATGACTAATTATTGAGCCTAAGGTCTCAATAATTCCGAGTGCTAGAAACAAAAGTGTTTTCTCAGCACTCTTTTCTCACGACGGAAAACGTTTTCATTATATTCTCGATTCATTTAAAAAATTAGAACTTATTTTTATTTCTTTGCAGGATCACTTGACTTAATTTACTAAAGAATTAGCTTGTCTTAGTTCTTTTATTTTCTCAATTCTTGTAAGAGTGTTTGTGCCTTCTCTAAGTTAAAGGGTTTATTTTCAAGGAGTTGGCTGACCAATCGGGGAACTTCCTCTTCCTTAGCTCCTGCTAGAAGGGCTAGGGAGCGTGCTTGGAGTTTCATATGTCCTGCTTGAATCCCTGTGGTGACAAGGGCTTTGAGGGCTGCGAAATTCTGCGCCAAACCGAGCGAAGCAATGATACCTGCTAATTCAATAGCAGAAGGCTCTCCTAGCAAACGGTGGCTGACTTGAACCGTTGGGTTGAGGCCAATCGAGCCTCCTTTTGTCGCAACCGGCATTGGCAGGGTGATCTCTCCATAGAGTTTTTTCTCTTCCGGCTGACTTGTCCAGTGACTCAAGCCCTTGTATGAACCACTTTGTGCAGCATAGGCATGGGCTCCTGCTTCGATGGCCCGCCAGTCATTGCCTGTCGCAAGGACCAGGGCATCAATCCCGTTAAAAATTCCCTTGTTATGAGTGGCTGCACGGTAAGGATCCACTTGAGCCAGTTGGCTAGCTAGCTCCATCCGGTGGGCAATCTCAATGGCTTCCTCAGGATTTCGACTCAGTGCTTTAAAATCGATGGCACACCGTGCACTCACCAAAGAGCGAGTGGCCAAGTTGGATAAAATTGCCATCAAGGCCTGACCACCAGAGAGTTCCTGGATGCGATCGGTCAGAGCTTCCAGCATCGTGTTGAGCATATTGGCCCCCATGGCTTCTTTGGGATCGACAGCCAAGTAGACAATAAGAAAGTCCCCCTTGTTTTCGACCCAAAGATCCCTCGCTCCACCTCCACGCTTAACGATAGAAGGATAGGCTTCATTAGCGAGCTGAAGAAGGGTTTTCTTGTCTTCTAGGATGCGCTTGCTAGCAACTTCCATGTCTTCAACATCCGTCAGAGCAATCTCACCGATCATTTGGCGCTGGTGCACCTGGGTGGTGAAGCCGCCCGAACGTTGGATGAGCTTGGCTGCAAAGCTGGCAGCCGCGACCACGGAAGGCTCTTCTGTGACCATGGGAAGGACATAGTCACGACCATTGATCAGGAAATAAGGAGCGAGGCTAAAAGGCAAGTCAAAAGTCGACAAGACATTTTCTGTCAATTGATCTGCAATAGAAAGGGGAAGTCCCTTTTGTTCTTTTAAGATCTGTGCTTCATCCCAAGTTAAGAGGCCTTCCTTCAGTAAGGCCTCTATGCGTTCTGTGGGAGAAAGTTTTGCAAAACCTGGTAATCGTGCCATTATTTTTCTACTTTCTGGTAAGTGCGTTGGTGTTCCTTGATCTCTGTCAAAGCAAAAGTTTGATGCGTAGCAGGCTCAAACACTTGATTGCCACTAGGATCTAGATCTACTTCCTCATAAAAGAGTCGTTCGTAGTCAGCAACACTAAGAACCGTACGTTGGTCCAGTTTTTCCATGCGTTTGTGATCTAAGAGTTGCTCAAAACCAGGAACAAGGTTAGCACTAAAGATCTCAGAAACCGCTCCACTTCCATAGCTAAAGAGGGCGATTCGGTCCCCAGCTTTGAGTTGGGGGTCATTTTCCAGTAGTGACAGCAAGCCTAGGAAAAGAGATCCAGTGTAGATATTTCCCACGCGTTGGCTGTATAGAATCGATTGATCAAAGTTGTATTGTAATTGATCTTTTTTCTCTTCTGACACTGACTTATCCAGGATTTTTTTCAAGCCCTTGAGAGCTAATTTTGGATAAGGTAAAGTGGAAGCAGACAGCCGCAAAGTCTGTCAAGGCAAGGCCAGTCCGTTTCTGGTATTCCGCCCAGGTTGTTTTCAGAGAATCTAGATATTGTTGCGTTGAATAAATCCCATTCACGAAGGGAGTTGTCGCGTAATTTGGACGCCAAAAATCCATGACATCGCGTGTTTGGGCAACATTATCATCGTTAAAAGATAGAATACGAGGATTTTGGCTGATCAGCATAGCAACCGCTCCAGCCCCCTGTGTTGGTTCTCCAGGAGTTCCAATTCCGTATTTAGCAATGTCACTGGCAATGACCAAAACCTTACTCTGTGGGAATTTTTCAACATGGAGTTTAGCATAATCCAAGGCAGCAGTCGCAGCATAGCAGGCTTCTTTCATCTCAAAAGAGCGGGCGAAAGGCTGGATATCTAGTAAGCCATGGACAAACACAGCAGCAGCCTTACTCTGGTCAATTCCAGATTCTGTCGCAAGAATCACCATGTCGATCGCTTCTTTATCTTCGTCTGTTAAAATATCATCTGCTGCAGTAGCAGCCAATGTGACGATGTCTTCTGTGATCGGTGCAACACTTTGTTCTTTTAAGAGAAGACCCTTGCTCAGTTTTTCGGGATCAGTATCACGAGCAGTAGCCAAATCTTCTAAACGCAAGACATAAGGGACTCGTCGCAAAACCAATCTTATCAATCCCAATTGTCATTCTTAACCTCTTTTTTATTTGATATCTACTAGTATATTTCGTTACTATTTTACCATATTTAAGGGTAAAACTCCCTTGAAAAAGCTAGATCAGCAAGGAAATCATTCTCGGGACCGATTTTGCAATGTTTCAAAGAAAAATAGAGAATCTATAAGAAAAAGCCATCCTCAGATGACTTTTCAAATCTTATCCTTGCTTATCTTTTTTAGGATTGCTCATGATTCGTATGAAGAGTTCTTTGCATTTATCTCTTAGAACTTTTTCGTAGAAGACGAGTATAGCGATGTCCGCAATCAGAAAGATCAAGGTCAGATAGAACAAGTCAAATGAATTACGGGCATAGTAAGTCGCTGATAGATAGGAGGAGAAGGCTCCTAGAATCACCCAAGGAAGATACTTGATATACTTGTTTACCATCATACAGCACCTCACATACTTTAAAGGATTTGTTTTTTCACTATCATTGTACTCCTTTTAAACAAAAATACAAGCGATTACATAGATAAGTTTTGAAAAACCAATGCTAGTTGGCATTGGTCATTTTTCTTTTTTGATGGCGTTGGTAAGAATGGTAGAGTTTCAAGACAACAGATCCACTAGCCATCCCGATGGAGATCACCAAGGCCAGAATAACCACCAGGGTCACGCTGGTCACTGCTTGGCGATATTGGCCACTGACAAAGAAGGAAGTGGTTCGATAGGAAATATATCCAGGTACCAAGGGTGCGAGAATGGACAACATAAAGACCACGACAGGCGTCTTGAGAATGATACTTAAAATCTGACTGATACAGGAGCCGACAATGGCTGCGATAAAGGTTGCAACGATGACATTGGTAGGCCCTTTTAGGATATAGTAAAGTAGCCAGATGCCCATGCCTAGGATTCCTCCAGGAATCAACATGGAGCGCTGCACATTTAGGACAATTAAAAAGGTGATGATGGCAATCAAACTGGCCACCGCTTGGATTAAAAATTCAGTTAGGTTCATCATTTTATTTCATAAGGACGAGGGCGACCGTTGTACCGGCACCAAGTGCAAGAGTAATGAGGAGAGTCTCAAAGAGTTTGCTCATCCCAGAGTTGAGGTGGTAATTCATCAGATCTCGGACGGCATTGGTCATAGCGATTCCAGGAACGAAGGGCATGACACAGCCTGCGATAATGAGATCGGTATTGGAAGGAAAACCACTATAGCGCGTCCAGATATGGGCCAAAAAACCAAAGACAAAGGCGGCCGCAAAGGCAGTGACAAAAGGAATGCGAACGTATTTCTCAACGACAAGAGAAAAAGCAAAGGCAAAGACAGTCGCAATACCCGCTCCAATCGCATCATAGAAATTTCCTCCAAACATGATGGAGAAGAAAGGCGCACTGAGGGTTGCCGCAATGGTCAACTGGAGATTGGTATAAGGAACGCGCTTCATTTTCAACTCGCTCAGGGCTTTGTAGGCTTGCTCGAGATCTATCTCTCCAGAGACGAGTTGACGGGAGATCTGATTGACGTCACAGACCTTTTCGATATTGTAATTGGTCCGCAAGATCCGTTTCATGCGCGTGACATTGGCATTCTCGATTGAAAAGAAAATAGCGACTGGCATCGCTAAAACATTGCAATCGACGATTCCCTGTGAATGGGCGATCCGGATCATGGTATCTTCGACCCGGTGAATCTCAGAACCGCTCTCGATCAGGAGGGTTCCAGCTAACATCAGGACGTCGATCACTTGGTTGATCTGTTTTGACTCTTCCATAATTTCCTTCTTACTAAATAATCTGTTTCTATTATAGCAAAAAAGGACGAGAGACAGAACTAAAATCTGACAATTCTAGTTTGTTTCTTATCCTTTCTGAATTCGTTTAGAAATAGCTATTGTTTAGGCTTATCATTCGCTAACTCGGGTGGTGGTGCTGCACGGTGCTGTCCTGGACGAGAAGGGTTGCTAAAAAGATCAGTGCAATCAGGATAAAGAGCCAAATAATAGCGAAAATAAATGTTAAAAACATAGGATCACCCCTTCTATATTATTTACAGCTCTACTATAACACTTGGAGAAAGCGCTGTCAAACTCTATATAGTAGGCTCTTAAACTCTTTCAAAATTCAGAATACTCTTGCGATGGGGATGAAAAAACCAGCCGTTTCCGACTGGTTTTTAAGACCTATTTGAATCTTAGTTCAAGGCATCATCCATTGAAAGAACTTCGTGGAAGACACGTTGTGTCAATTCAGTTTTTTGTTCTGGAGTGAGGTATTTAGTGTTTACACAGTATCCAGAGATACGAACGATAACGTCTTCACCTGACATGATCTTTCGTAAACATCGTTCAAGTCCATAACGTTCAAGTTACAGTGTTGTCCACCGTTTTCGAAGTATCCATCAAGGATGGTTACCAAGTTATCAACTTGTTCGTCACGAGTTTTACCAAGAGCACGTGGTGATACTTGAGTAGTGAGTGAGATACCATCAGCTGCGTAACCAAAGTCAAGGCTAGCAAGTGAGTTCAAGTTTTGCAACCATCCACCTTTAGCTTTGTTAGATGGGTTAGCACCTGGTGAGAAGAATTCCAATTTAGACAAGTTCACAGAACCATCTTCGTTGAGGTATACCCCTTTGTGGACTGGTGAGTTACCAGTTTGTTTAGAGTAAGCAACGTTAGAAGTGATGGTAAGAAGTGAAACAGTTGCTTCAGCGTTCTTGTAAAGTTTGTGGCTGCGAAGACGAGTAGTGTAAGCTTCGATCAACCATTCTGCCAATTCGTTAGAACGTGGGTCATCTTCACCCCAACGTGGGTATTCACCGATTGTTTCGTAATCGTAGATGTAGCCATCTTCGTCACGGATTGGTTTAACAGTAGCGTATTTGATTGCTGACAAAGTATCAACAGTGTTAGCGAATCCACAGATACCGAATCCCATGTTAGCGCGTTGGTGAGTTGGCAAGAAGGCCATTTGAACAGCTTCGTAGTTGTACTTATCAGTCATGTAGTGGATGATGTTCAAAGCATCTACGTAAGTGTCTGTCAACCAGTCAAGAGATTTTTCGAAGTTTGCTTTAACAGATTCGAATTCAAGAACTTCGTCACGGATTGGATCGATGTCAAATACTTTATAGTCTTTATGAACATCGTCGTAACCACCGTTCAAACCAGTAAGAAGAGCTTTAAGAACGTTAACACGAGCACCGAAGTATTGGATGTTGTGGCGTTGTTCTTCGTTTTCTGGGTCAAGTGGAGATACACAACATGAGATACAGCTCATTTCACCGTATCCGTCTTTCGCCATTGTTGTTACACCTTCGTATTGGATAGAAGAGTGTTTATGGCTCATGTGCATACAGTAGCGACGGAAGTTGTATGGCAATTTGTCAGTCCAAAGAACTGTCAAGTTTGGTTCTGGAGAGTTACCGATGTTATCCAAAGTGTTCAAGAAACGGTAGTCCATCTTAGTAACACGGTGACGACCATCGTTACCCATACCAGCCATTGATGTTGTGATGAAGGTTGGGTCACCTGAGTACAATTCGTCGTAAGCTTTTGTACGAGCAAATTTAACAGTACGCAATTTCATAACGAAATCATCAACGAATTCTTGGATTTCTGATTCAGTGTAAGTACCACGAGCCAAGTCACGTTCAGCGTAGATATCCAAAAACGATTGGCACACGTCCAAGAGAAGTAGCAGCACCGTTGATCACACGGCAGACAGCCATGAAGGCGATGTTTGTCCATTGGATCGCTTCTTTTTGTATCGAAGGCAGGACGACGTACGTCTACACCATAAAGGTCACCCAATTTAACAACTTCTTGAAGTGCTTGGTATTGAAGGTTTACTTCTTCACGAAGACGGATTGATTCTTCATCGATTTCAGTAATAGAGTTCCAGTCGTTTGCTTTTTTTCAGCCATCAAGTAGTCAGCACCGTAAAGAGCCAAACGAGCATAAACCCCGATGATACGTCCACGAGAGTAAGCGTCTGGAAGACCAGTTACAGTGTGAGCGTGACGAGCACGACGGATGTTAGAAGTGTAAGCGCGGAAGATACCGTCGTTTACAGTTGTAACGTATTTTGTGAAGATTTCATGAACTGCTGGATCTGGTTCGTATCCATTTTCTTTCAAAGTAGTTTCCGCCATACGGATACCACCACGAGGCATGAAGTTCAATTTGAACAATTCATCATTTTGGATACCGAAGATGACTTCGTTTTCTTTGTCGATATATCCAGCTGCGATATCAGCGATAGATGTTGGACGGTTATCGTATGGGAAACGAGTTTCTTCGTAATGAGCTTTTGTTTCTTCAACAATCTTCTTGATGTGAAGAGAACGTTCAGTTGGACCAGCTAGGAAGCTTTCATCTCCATCATAAGGTGTGTAGTTAGCTTGAACGAAGCGAGAAACGCTTGCTTTTTCTTTCCAATCTTCACCTTTGAAGCCTTCCCAGGCTTTGTCAAAAATATCTTGTGCTTCAACGACTGTTTTAACAACCATTTTTATTTTCCTCTATTGTCTTTCTAGCAACTATATCTGTTGCACTTACAATAGTAGTATACCATACAGAAACCGGTTACACAAAGACAAATTGCGAAAAATAGCAGATTCTTTTATAATACAGTTTCAACTCTTCTGCGATACTGTACTACATTTTTGAAAATGAACACGAATTTCCATCAATTTTCATGTTTTTAGGAGGGGCCGATTTTTGCAATTCTAAAATTTTCTTCTTATAATAGAAAAAAGGAGGGTGAAAAATGCTGATATTTCCATTGGTGAATGATACGAGTCGCAAGATTATTCATATTGATATGGATGCATTTTTTGCTGCTGTCGAAGAAAGAGACAATCCTAGTTTAAAGGGGAAGCCTGTCGTAATTGGCCAGGACCCTCGTCAATCAGGAGGGAGAGGTGTGGTCTCGACCTGTAACTATGAAGCAAGGAAATATGGCATTCATTCGGCGATGAGTTCTAAAGAAGCGCTGGATCTTTGTCCCCAAGCGATCTTTATCTCTGGAAATTATGAAAAATACCGAGAAGTGGGCGAGCAGGTTCGTGAGATTTTTTCAAGCGCTATACAGATCTGATCGAGCCCATGAGTATTGATGAAGCCTATCTAGATGTGACGGAAAATAAAATCCAGAGCAAATCAGCTGTCAAGATTGCTCGCTTGATTCAGCATGCGATCTGGGAAGAGCTGCATCTCACAGCTTCAGCAGGTGTCTCTTATAATAAGTTTTTGGCAAAGATGGCAAGTGACTACCAAAAACCCCGTGGCCTAACGGTGGTCTTGCCGGAGGATGCTGAGGATTTCCTGAGCCAGATGGACATTGCCAAATTTCACGGGGTAGGAAAGAAGACAGTGGAGCGACTGCATGAGATGGGTGTCTATACTGGTGTGGATCTTTTAGCTATTCCGGAGATGACCTTGATCGATCGGTTTGGACGCTTTGGCTATGATCTCTTCCGCAAGGCGCGAGGCATTCACAATAGCCCTGTCAAGAGTCATCGTATCCGCAAGTCGATCGGAAAAGAGCGGACCTACCGCAAGCTCCTTTATGCAGAAGATGATATTTTAGAAGAAATTGCCAATCTGTCCAGTAAGGTGGCCCAATCGCTGGAAAAACACGGCAAGCAAGGAAAGACCTTGGTCTTAAAAGTGCGCTATGGAGACTTCACCACCCTGACCAAGCGAATGACACTGACGGAGCCAACACGAGAGGCTGAGCGGATCAATCGTTCCGCTCGCCATATTTTTCAAGAAATTGAATCGACAAATACTGGAATCCGCCTCTTGGGTGTCACCATGACCAATTTCGTGGATCATACCGAGTTGCCTTTAGTGGAAGAAAAAGAAAACGACTAGTTTGTTCACTAGTCGCCTAAGATTGATGACAAAGTCATCTTAGAAACTTTCCTTAGGTGAGTACGGACGTCAGCGAACTTCTACGAAGTTCCATGACTTAGTTTTGAACCTAAAGTTTCAAAACTCCCGAGTGCTAGAAACCATAGTGTTTCTAGCACTTTTCTCACGGCGGAAAGTTTCAGCTGTATTTGAATGAGCCTTAAAAATATATTATTTTAATTTTTGGGGTATCAATTAGGTTGTTTGACATCAAAAAAGACTGCAATTTCTTCTTCAGTCAGTCCGATCATAGGAGAGATGGTGTGGAGATTATCTTCAGTCAGTCGATAGACAGTCGGTTCATCAGGCTCAGCCTTCTTTACAACAGTCCCTTCCTTGCTTCGTGCGGATTCGACTGTAGCAGAAGCGGTGGCAACGGATGAAGAAGAGTCTTTGGTCGCCTCGCCTCCGTCCAGGTCATTGAAGCGCTCCACCAAGTAGGTCTTGCGCGCAGTACCGGTATTTTTAGTAGCGTAATCAAAGGCGCTGTATTCCCCTAAGAGGATCAGTTTGCTCTTGGAGCGCGTGATGGCAGTATAGATCAAATTACGCTGCAACATTCGGTGGCTTTGATTGGTAATGGGTAAAATCACCACCGGAAATTCACTTCCTTGTGATTTGTGAATACTCATCGCATAGGCTAAGCGAATTTTGTACCAATCATTGCGCGGGTAGACGATTTCATTGCCATCAAATTGGATGGTCAATTCATCTTGCTTGGATTCTGTATATTTTCCTGGGAGAAGATCGGTGATGTAGCCGATATCTCCGTTAAAGACATTGCTTTCTGCATCATTGACCAGATGGATGACCTTATCCCCATCTCGGTATTGGCAGTCTGGCGAGTCAAAGACGACCTGATCTTTGACAGCTGGATTGAGAAGGTCTTGCATGAGCGTATTGATATTGTCAATGCCGGCCTGGCCCTTGTACATGGGTGTCAAGACTTGGATATCTCGTGCAGGGATATGACTGCGAAGGGCAGCAGAAGTGATTTGTTCGATCATCTTAGGGATGTGTTCGCTTCCAGCTTCGAAATAAGAGCGGTCGGCTTTTCGTTCTGTGAAATCTTGAGGAAGCTTGCCTTGGCGAATGTCTCCTGCTAGTGAGACAATGGTCGAGTCCTCACTCTGACGGAAAATATGCTCCAGTTTGGTCTGAGGGATGCTTGGGATCTGCAAGAGATCAGCTAAGACCTGACCAGGACTGACAGAAGGCAATTGGTCTGCATCTCCCACAATCAAGAGTTTGGTATCTGTTGCAATATTGCTAAGTAATTGATTAGCCAGCCAGGTATCAACCATGGAAAATTCATCCACAATGATAAAGTCTGCATCTAGGTAGTCCTCTAAGTGGCTGGTGTCATCATCCCCAGTCATCCCCAAATGGCGGTGGATGGTGGCGCTCGGAAGTCCTGTCAGCTCATTCATGCGCCTAGCTGCCCGTCCCGTTGGGGCAGCCAAGAGGATCGGCAGGTCTTGTTTCTTGCGAAGATCCAGCTGGTGGAGTTGGGCATAGACACTGATCATCCCATTGATAACGGTAGTCTTTCCTGTCCCCGGTCCCCCGGTGAGGATAAAGACCTTATTTTGGATAGCTTGGTGAATCGCCTCTTTTTGAATCGCATCGTAGCGAATCCCTAAATCTTTTTCAACCTCCTCAATCGCCTGGTTGATTTTCTCAGGGTCAAATGAAGTCGACTTTCCTTTTTCCAACAATCGACCGATATGACTGCGAATTCCTTCCTCCGCAAAGAAGAGGCTGTTGTCAAAGATCTTGGTGTCCACGTTTTGGACCTTGTCTTCCTCGATGAGGCATCCTAATTCTTGGGCGACAGTAGAAGGATCCAATTCTACTGGCCGAGCTGATTCTAACAGGTCAATGGTATAGCGTAGGAGGTCCTTGGCTTTGATGTAGGTATTTCCAGTCTCGATAGAGTAGCTAAAAAGGCTGTGGATCAGACCCGCGCGGAAACGCTCAGGGGCGTCACTTGCAATGCCCAATTCTTCGGCTAGTTGGTCCGCAATTTTAAAGCCCATACCTTGGATATCTTCCACCAATCGGTAGGGCTGTTGCTCCACGATCTGGAGGGTTTCTTCTTTATAAAAGTCTTGGATCTGAAAGGCCAATTTATTGGGAATGCCATAGTTGGCTAGTTGGGCGAGAATGCGCTCTGTTCCGTAATTCTGACGGAGTTTTTCCACAAAAGCTAGGCGGTTTTTCTTGGAGAGACCAGTGATTTCTTCTAATTTTTCAGGGGCCTCCAAAATTTTGTCAATGGTATCGTCCCCATAGAGGTCCACGATTTTTTGGGCTGTTTTGAGACCAATTCCTTTAAAGTGATCGCTGGAGAAAAATATTTCACCAAGCCCTTGCTAGAGGGTTTGGCACGTTCATAGCGACTGATTTTGAGCTGCTCTCCGTATTTAGGATGATGGACCAGCTCCCCCAGGAAGGTGTAGTCTTCGCCTTCCATGATATCTGCCATGGTGCCCGTCACAATAATCTCAAAATCATCAAAGTCTTCGGCATCGGTATCGCTGATATCGAGCAAGAGGATTCGAAAAAAACTGCTAGGATTTTCAAAAATAATGCGCTCAATAGTACCAGAAAAATAATATTCCATCATTTCTTTCCTTTTTATAAAGCAAGGCTGGGACATACTTGTCTCAGCCTCAGTCTGTTAATCTATACTAATAAGTTTTGAAAGGGTAGATCGGCCATAGTCTAAAGACGGCTTGCCCTTTGATTTGTTCTTTCTTGAAAGCTCCGACCTGACGGCTATCTTTTGAAACGATCCGGTCATCTCCAAGTAGGAGGTATTCATCGTCGAGCAACTTCAAGGTAAATTTAGGATTGCCATCCTTGTCTACTGTAAAAGCTTGGGCTGTATTGGCCAATTGGCGGAAGAGTTCTCCGTTTTCTTCGAACCCTTTTCCAGTGTAGGTCGATTGCAATTTATCTTTTTTGAAACGAGCAATGTAGTCTTTCAAATAGGGCTCATTGGTCTTTTTCCCATTGATGTAGAGGGTATCGTTATCGTACTGGATGGTATCTCCAGGAAGACCGATGACCCGCTTTGACGATGTCCTTGGTTTTGCCGTCGTCGTCTTTTTCACTGGCAACGACAATGTCGAAACGATCAATCGAGAGGTGGTTGACCACAAGGAGGTACTCGCTATCAGTAGGGTTGGATCCATCGAATGGCCGTCCACCTTGACCGGAGCCCAGAGGTAGATGCGAGAGGCGATAATGAGACCAACAATAATACTGAAGAGGCCCCATTCTTTAAGGAATCTCACCACTGGTGAACTAGATGACTGTTTTGAACTTCTTTTTGACATAACTTATCTTTCTAGTAATTTCTTTGCTTTTTCTGTGTTTTTAAAATGGAGTTTGGCACAATAATCCAGAGCTTTCATCCCGTAGGTCTGAAGCAGTTTAGCAGCGACTTGGTCTGACTTCGCCCCTGCTCCACTAGGGAGATTAAAGCCCAGTTCCTTGCCCAGATCTTCCAGATTTTGAAGGAAGAGATTGCGGGCGATGATGGAACTAACCGCAACAGCTAAATACTTGCTTTCTGCTTTTTCTTCCAAATCAATGGCTTGGGTGACCTGATTTTTTTCAGCTTTCACATATTTTTGGTAGTTTTTAGCCGTCGTAAAGGCATCGATCACAATTCGTTCTGCTTGGATTCCTTTATTCAATAGAAGATAGATAGCCTGATTGTGCAGGGCCACTTTGACCGAAACAGCATTGTAGCCAGAAGCAATGACTTCATTGTACTTCTTTGGAGACAATAAGAGTGCTTGGTGCTGGATGTTTTCCTCAAGGAGAGGAGACAATTGCTGAATTTTTCGATCATCCAAGGTCTTTGAATCCCCCACACCGAGCTTTTTGAGCCAGTCGTGCTGGTCAGGTGTGACAAAGGATGCAACGACGGTGAGTCCACCAAAATAAGAGCCGTTTCCGACCTCGTCGGTTCCGATCATGGCTAGATCTTGTCCTGCAGATGAAGTAGTAGAACCTTTAGGGGTCCCAGCATCTTGCCCGAAAAAGGCCAGGTAAGGAGTAAGGTCATTGCCCTGGAGCAAGACTTTTCCAGACTTGTAGATTGAAACGGTCGCTCCCTCTAGTCGAAAGAAATAATCCATATGAGGATTCTTGCTTTGAGAGAGAGAACTGCGATAGGTATGGACAAAATCAAGGATTTGCTCCTGTGTTGGAGTGAGTGTCATACTTTCCATAACCACTATTGTACCACAAATTCAGGGAGAGAGGGAGCAAAAAGAAAGAAAGAATCCACTGGAAAATCCCTGTGAAGAGGGGCTTTGCTACTGACAAAGCTAGCCTTTTTTGGTATAATACCGTGAGGTGATTTTTATGGCGAGCTTAAATAGATATAAATTTACATTTGGAAACAAAGCGCTCACTTTAACAACCAACCATGATAATTTGTTTATGGAAGAAGTCGAACGTGTTGCGAAAGAAAAATACCAAGCAATTAAGGAACAAATGCCAGAGGCAGATGATGAAACCATCGCGATCTTATTGGCAGTAAACAGTTTGTCCATGCAACTGAATCGCGAGATTGAGTTTGACGACAAAGAAAAAGAATTAGATGATTTTCGTCGCAAGGCTTTAGACGACTTAAAGGATAAATCATCCAAATAAGAGGAGATACATGTTAACTTTCTTAATCTTATTGATTTTGGCATGGAGCTTTTATATTGGCTATGCAAGAGGGATTATCCTCCAGTCCTATTACTTTTCTAGTGACCTTAGTGGCCCTCTTGATTGCAGGTGGTAGCTACAAGGGACTGGCCAAGGTGTTGTCTCTATGGGTTCCTTTTTCGAGTCCCACCCAGCAATCGGTGAATTATTTTTATGCCAACCGCTACCTATTTCAATTAGATGACATCTTTTTATGCAGGTTTAGCATATGTATTGATTTTTGCGATGATCTACCTGATTGGTCGTGTGATTGGGATCTTTATGCACTTGGTACCCCAGCCAGAAAAACTGGAGGATCGCAAGTATCAAATTGGAGCGGGTGTGATCGCCGTCGTGATAACTCTCTTGGTCATCCAGATGGGCTTGACTGTCCTTTCAACGGTTCCCATGGCTTCCATCCAAAATAGACTAAATGCAAGTGGATTGATCCGCTTTATCATCCTTCATACCCCGATCAGTTCCAGTCTGTTCCACAACTTGTGGGTGACTGCGATTATCGGAGCTTAAGGAGCAAAAATGAAGAAAGGAGTGAGACAAGTCCGATTCAAGGAAGGACGCTCACTTTTTTTGTAGGAGAAACATGAATCAAAAAAATCTTAGATATTCTGGAGTTTGACAAGGTCAAGCAACTCTTTGAACCCTATCTACAGACAGAACAAGGGGAGATGGAGCTAGCAGCCCTTACTCCAACTGATAAAAAAGAAAGCATCGAAACGGCCTTTATGGAGCTAGAAGATATGGAGCAGATCCTCTTGGAAGAGCCTCGCTTTGCCGTATCGACCATTCAAGATGTCCGTCCAGTGGCCAAGCGTTTGGAGATGGAGGCATCCCTCAATATCGATGAATTACTAGCGCTAAAAGCTGTCCTTCGGGTGACACATGAGCTCAAGGATTTCTACGACAACTTGGAAAATGTCCGTCTGGAAAGGCTCAATCGCCTCTTTGACAACTTGGTGGATCTTCCTCGCCTACAAGGTGGGCTTCAAGCTATCAACGAAGGAGGCTTTGTCGAGTCTTTTGCCAGTGAAAAATTGGCCAAAATTCGTCGCCGAATCCAGGAAAATGAACACCAGGTCAGAGAGATTCTACAAGACCTGCTGAAAAGCAAGGCCGATATGTTAGCGGATGCTGTGATTGCTAGTCGGAATGGACGCAATGTTCTACCCGTAAAAAACACCTATCGCAACCGGATTGCAGGGGTGGTCCACGATATCTCAGCCAGCGGGAATACCGTTTATATCGAGCCTCGGGCAGTCGTCAATCTTAATGAAGAAATTGCCAACCATCGAGCCGATGAACGGTATGAAATCATTCAGATTCTGGAGGAATTGTCTGACACCCTGCGCCCTCATGCAGCAGAGATTGCAAATAACGCTTGGATTATCGGTCACTTAGACTTGATCAAGGCCAAGTATCGGTTTATGCGCGATTATAAGGCAGTGGTACCAGAGGTTAGTAGCAATCGCTCTATTCAGCTCTTGCAACTACGTCATCCCTTGATTGAAAATGCCGTCGCGAATGACCTGCATTTTACTGAGGACTTGACAGAAATCGTGATTACCGGTCCCAATACAGGGGGGAAAACCATCATGCTAAAAACGCTGGGACTAGCGCAAATTATGGCCCAGTCTGGTCTTCCCATCCTAGCGGATCCAGGTAGTCGTGTGGGCATCTTCTCACAGGTCTTTGCAGATATTGGAGATGAACAATCGATCGAGCAGAGCTTGTCGACCTTCTCCAGTCATATGACCAATATCGTATCTATCTTAAATCAAGTGGATACCGCCTCCTTGATCCTTCTGGATGAGTTGGGGGCTGGAACCGATCCTCAAGAGGGGGCTGGCCTTGCTATTGCTATCCTAGAAGACCTGCGCTTACGCGGGATTAAGACCATGGCGACAACCCACTATCCAGAGCTCAAGGCCTACGGGATTGAGACTGCAGGAGTGCAAAATGCCAGTATGGAGTTTGACACAGCGAGTCTGCGTCCAACCTATCGCTTCATGCAAGGAGTTCCTGGTCGCTCCAATGCCTTTGAAATCGCCCGCCGTTTGGGCTTGTCTGAGACCATTATCCAGGATGCCATGAAGATGACCAATACGGATAATGATGTCAATCAGATTATTGAAAAATTGGAGGCGCAGACCTTAGAAAGTCGCAAGCGCTTGGATACCATTCAAGAGGTCGAGCAAGAAAATCTCAAATTCAATCGTGCTCTTCGAAAACTCTATAACGAACTGACCCGAGAGAGAGAAACAGAGCTCAATAAGGCGAGAGAAGAGGCCAAGGAAATTGTGGACATGGCCCTCTCAGAGAGTGACCGTATCCTTCAAGGACTTCACGCTAAATCCCAGTTGAAAACCACATGAGATCATTGAAGCCAAGGCTCAGTTGAAAAAACTAGCGCCTGAGACCGTTGACCTTTCTAAAAACAAGGTCTTGAAAAAAGCCAAAAAGGCGCGTGCTCCTAAGGTAGGTGATGAAATCTTGGTTATCAGCTATGGTCAACGTGGAACCCTGGTCAAGCAACTCAAAGATGGTCGCTGGGAGGCGCAAGTCGGCTTGATCAAGATGACCTTGGAAGAAAAAGAATTCAACCTCATCAAGGCTGAAAAAGAAGCAGCTCAACCTAAGAAACGCCAGGTGAATGTCGTCAAACGCTCGAACACGAGTGGGACCCGAGAGCGCGTCTGGACCTCCGTGGGAAACGCTATGAAGAGGCCATGCAAGAGCTAGATGGCTTTATCGATCAGGCCCTGCTCAACAACATGGCCCAAGTCGATATCATCCACGGGATCGGGACGGGTGTCATCCGTGAAGGGGTGACCAAGTACCTCCGCCGCAACAAACACGTCAAAAGTTTTGAATATGCCCCCCAAAATGCAGGTGGAAGCGGCGCAACCATTGTCACGTTTAAAGGATAATCGAAACCTAGCTGTTTATCAGCTAGGTTTTTTAAAATCTTTATCAAAATGAAAAGATTTGAAAGTTGTTGAAAAGGATTTCGCTTTTAAATCTGATTTTCAGTAGGTCCTCCCTTTTAAAAGTGCTATAATAGAGGCAATGAATGATTTGGGAGGATACGCATGCGTAAACGTGAAAGTGCAGATTCGTGTACAACGATTCTAGTCGGAAAAAATGCTAGCTATGATGGTTCGACCATTGTAGCACGAACAGAGGATTCTCAAAATGGCGTTTTTACGCCCAAGAAATTGATCGTGGTCAAACCGGAAGATCAACCGCGTCATTACAAGTCTGTTTTATCAACTTTTGAAATCGACTTGCCAGATAATCCAGTTCGCTATACAGCGGTTCCAGATGCGATTCCTAAAGACGGGATCTGGGGAGAAGCTGGGATCAATGTCTATAATGTAGCCATGAGTGAGACAGAGACCATTACGACCAATAGCCGTGTGCTAGGGGCAGATCCTCTTGTAGAGAGTGGCATCGGTGAGGAAGACATGCTGACCTTGGTCTTGCCTTATGTCAAGACCGCCCGCGAAGGGGTCTTGCGTCTCGGGAAGATCTTGGAAGAGTACGGAACTTATGAGTCTAACGGGATCGCGATTTCAGATGTGAATGAAATCTGGTGGTTGGAAACCATCGGAGGTCACCACTGGATGGCGCGCCGTGTCCCTGATGATGCCTATGTGACCAACCCGAACCAACTGGGAAGTGATTATTTTGAATTTGGCAATCCCGATGAGTTTCTTTGTGACCCGGATCTTGAACATTTTGTCACAGAGCACCATTTGATTCTGGATCAAGAAGGGAAAGGTTTTAATCCACGCTATGCCTTTGGTAGCCAAAAAGACAAGGACCGCCACTACAATACACCGCGGGCTTGGGCCATCCAGCGTTTCCTCAATCCTGAAATCGAGCAGGATCCACGGAGCTTTGAGATTCCTTGGTGTCAAAAACCCTATCGCAAGGTGACGATTGAAGATGTCAAATATGTCTTGAGCAACCACTACCAAGACACTATCTACGATCCTTATGGTCCCTGAAGGAGATCACGTGAGTCAGCGGACCTTCCGGACGATCGGGATCAACCGGACCAGCCAGACAGCGATTCTGCAATTGCGTCCCAATAAACCACAAGAAACGACAGGTATCCAATGGATTTCTTATGGCTCCATGCCTTATAATACAGCCGTTCCTTTCTTTACCCAGGTGGATACAACACCAGACTACTTTGCCAATACGACGGCTAAGGTAACTACGGATTCCTTCTACTGGGCCAACCGGATTATTGCGGGACTAGCTGACCCTCACTATGCTCACCATGTTGGTGATTTTGACGATTACCAAGAAACGACAATGGCCTGGGGACATGCGCGTATCAATAAAGTCGATCGTGCACTTGTAGCAGGTGAAAACGTTGATTTTGAAGCGGAAAACCAAGCCATGAGTGATCAAATCCAGGAAGCGACAGATCAACTCTTGGACAAAATTTTGCTCGATGCTAGCAACCTCATGACCAATCACTTCTCCTTGAGTGATTAAAAACCGTAAATTTTCAGGTGGTTTACAATATATTTTCAGAAATGATTGACAAACTTTTGAAAATCGATTAAAATAGAGAAAATTACATACGACCGAATGAAGTTTGCAGGAGCGTGAGTGACTGTGAATGGACGGAACTCTGGAGAGACCATAAATGGCACCGAAGGGGCAAGGTAGAGGATGCATCTACTCAAACTCTCAGGTAAAAGGACAGAGCGAAGAATAGGGGAAGTCCCCTATTTTAAGCAGGACCAGAGTACATGTTTGACATGTACTCTTTCTTTTTCTCATTTCTGTCGAGCGGTCGATAAAAAGGAGACAGAGAATGGATCATGTATTGCAATTTTTTCAGCAACTCGATAATTTAGTATGGGGCGCCCCACTTTTGGTGCTCTTGGTAGGGACAGGGATCTACCTGACCCTTCGTTTGGGCTTGCTTCAGATACGCTATCTTCCAAAAGCCTTTCGCTTGATCTTTACAGAAGATGAGGGGCATGGGGATATCTCAAGCTTTGGAGCCCTTGCGACAGCTCTAGCGGCTACTGTAGGGACGGGGAATATTGTAGGGGTGGCTACAGCGATTCAGACAGGTGGCCCAGGTGCCCTCTTTTGGATGTGGATGGCAGCCTTCTTTGGAATGGCGACCAAGTATGCAGAAGGGCTCTTAGCCATTCGTTATCGGACCAAGGATGACAACGGTCATATCTCAGGGTGGTCCCGATGTACTACATTCTTCACGGGATGGGAGAGAAGTGGCGACCACTGGCTATTTTCTTTGCGGTTGCAGGAGTGTTGGTAGCCCTCTTTGGGATCGGAACCATGACCCAGGTTAATTCCATTACGGGATCCCTTCAAGCTAGTTTTGGAACAGCTCCAGAAGTGGCTAGTGTAGTGATTGCGCTAGTGGTTTCGACCATCATCTTTGGAGGGATTCACTGGATTTCCAAAGTCTCTGAAAAAGTGGTTCCTTTTATGGCTGCTGCCTATATCTTTGCGACTGTCACGATCATTGTCTTGCATCTGGACCAATTGCTTCCAGCCTTGAAATCAGTCTTTTCAGGTGCTTTCACAGGGACTGCAGCCATGGGAGGTTTCGCAGGAGCAACGGTCAAAATGGCTATCCAAAAAGGGGTGGCGCGTGGAGTTTTCTCCAATGAATCTGGTCTCGGATCTGCACCCATTGCAGCAGCCGCAGCGAAGACCAATGAGCCCGTCGAGCAAGGTTTGATCTCCATGACAGGAACCTTTATTGATACCATTATCATCTGTAGTTTGACAGGACTTTCGCTCTTGGTTTCAGGTGAGTGGATGGCTAAGGGGCAGCACTAGTACCCTGACTCAGGATACGTTTACAGGCGTCTTTGGTCCCAGTCGGAGGCATCATTCTAACGCTATGCTTGGTGCTTTTTGCGACCACGACTATTCTTGGATGGTCTTATTACGGAGAGCGGTGTTTTGAATTCCTATTTGGTGTTAAACATATCAACCTCTATCGGACCTTTCTTTGTTTTTATGGTTGGACTAGGAGGCTTCCTTAAGCTGGATCTGGTCTGGGTGATCGCGGATATTGTGAATGGGCTGATGGCTTTGCCCAACCTGATTGCCCTTTTAGCTCTCTCCCCTGTCATCATCAAAGAAAGCAAACAATACTTTAAGAAATAAGAAAACCCAGATCGCGAGGTCTGGGTTTTCTTGTCTATTTGAGATAGGATCATTTAATAGCGTTTTTCTTTTGGCCAGCTGCTCATTTCGGCGATGGCAGTGAAGAGCACATCTGTCGAAGAGTTGAGGGCTGTTTCACAAGAGTCTTGGATGACCCCGATGATAAAGCCGACGCTGACGACTTGCATGGCCAAATCATTGGTGATGCCAAAGAGGCTACAAGCAACAGGGATGAGAAGGAGAGATCCTCCCGCAACTCCAGATGCTCCACAAGCAGAGATAGCCGCTACGACACTCAGGATGAGCGCCGTTCCAAAGTCAACCTGAATGTGCAAGGTATTGGCAGCAGCGAGCGTCAAAATATTGATCGTCACGGCTGCGCCTGCCATGTTTACAGTTGAACCAAGTGGAATGGAGACAGAATAGGTGTCTGGATTCAGCCCCAACTCTTCACAGAGACGCATATTGACAGGGATGTTGGCTGCAGAACTTCGAGTGAAGAAGGCTGTTACCCCACTGACACGGAGGCATTTAAAAAAACAAGGGGATAAGGGTTCTTGCGGATCATGAAAAAAAGACGATCAATGGATTGATGACCAGGGCTACAAAAGCCATGGTACCAACCAAAACAAGTAAGAGAATCCCGTAGTTGCTAAGGGCACTGAGTCCTTGGCCAGCGATGGTCGTGAAGACCAAGCCTAAGATCCCAAATGGAGCTAGGTTGATAATCCACTCAACAATTTTTGAAGTGATGTCTGCTAGAGTTTGGAGGAGGTCTTTACTATGTTCACTCGCCTCTCTCATGGCAATCCCAAAGACGGTTGCCCAAGAAAGGATTCCAATGTAGTTGGCTTGCTGCAAGGCATTGACCGGGTTGTCGACGATCTTGAGCAAGAGGTTACTAATCACTTCGCCAATCCCGTTTGGAGAGGATCCTTCAGCGGCCTTTCCAGTCAGGGTAATGGTGATCGGGAAGATGTAATTGACCAAAACAGCGACGAAGGCAGCTGCAAAGGTTCCTAGGAGATAGAGGACGATGACCTTTTTCATATTGGTCTCTGTCCCTTTTTGGTGTTGGGAGAGGGCATTTGCGACGAGCGCAAAGACCAGAAGGGGGGCGATCGCACGGAGCCCCCCAACAAAGAACTCTCCTAAGAGTCCAATGCCAGTTGCTTTCGGAAAGAGAAGTGCTAGGATGACTCCAAGTACAATCCCGATTGCGATCCTTTTCATAAGGTTGGTTTTATTCCAAGTGGTAATCAATCGATGAATCATGTAAGACCTCCTTAAAAAATAATTAAGGAATATTATACGATAGTGAGGGGGGAAAAGCAATGAGATTTTTAAAAAATAGCCTTATTTCCGAATATTTGATATAATCATACTATTCTTTGGTAGAAAGGCCCGAATAAATGAGTCAAGCTTTCCAACGTTATTTCAGTAAAATAGACTGGACGAAGATTTTTGATGATCTGATATCAAAATGTATCTCTCTGATTTTTGTCTTTCTCTTATTTTTTATCGCTAAAAAGGCCATCCATAGCCTGGTCAAGCGGATATTAACCCCTTCCTTTAAGTATACGGTGCAGGATGAAGCCCGTAAAAAAACGATTCTCCGTTTGGTTGAGAGCCTCTTAAACTATTGTTTGTATTTCATCTTGATCTACTGGATTTTGTCGATTCTGGGTCTTCCGGTCTCTAGTCTCTTGGCTGGTGCTGGGATTGCTGGGGTGGCGATTGGGATGGGAGCCCAGGGTTTTCTTTCCGATTTGGTCAATGGTTTCTTTATCCTTTTAGAACGCCAGTTGGACGTGGGGGACAATGTTCGTCTCACGAATGGGTCTATTAATATTGCCGGAATCGTCAGCAGTGTCGGGATTCGGACGACCCAGGTGCGGGACTTTGATGGGACTCTCCACTTTGTTCCGAATCGCAATATCACTGTCGTCAGTAATCTCTCACGCGGCGATATGCGCGTGCTGATCGATATTCCACTAGATGCAAATACCGATCTCGACAAGATCTATCAGGTGATTGCTCAGGTCAATCAGTCTGAACAAGATAAACACCCAGAGGTGTTGACAGGTCCTACGATTTTAGGCCCACAGATTGAAAAAAATGGCCGTTATTCCTTCCGCATTGCGATGACTGCGCAAAATGGAACCCAGACGACTGTCTATCATACCTACTATAAACTCTACCATGATGCCTTGATGGAAGCAGGGATTAGCCTACCGACAGGAAAGAATGGGATCATGTAATAAGAAAAGCTCAGAAATTAGAATGTAGATAAGATCCTCTTAGAAACTTTCCTTAGGTGAGAACGGACGTCAGCGAACTTCGAAGAAGTTCCATGACTTAGTTTTGAGCCTAAGGTCTCAAAACTCCCCGAGTGCCTGAAACGTTATTGTTTCAGGCACTTTTCTCACAGCGGAAAGTTTAAGTAGACGATTGAATCATTCTATCGAATAAATTAATTTATGAACCAATTTTTTATATTTTTTAACAGAAAAAGAGGCTGGGACAAAAGTCCTAGCCTCTCAATTATTTTTGTATTGTCGAGCAAGATGCAGTGGTTGAGTGGGCTCTACTACGCTGATTTCATCAGCTTTTACAGCCCTACTCAACTGTCCCACTCTCTTTTTTGGTCTATTTTAAGTGGCAGTATTTGAAATCCAGCTTTTTAATTTGGTCCCAATTTTTTCGAGCCTCTGGTGGCAAGACGATGAGTTGCTTGCGCAGCATAGTCGTGATTTCAAGATTTAAGGATTCGATCGGGAGGGCAATGGCTACGGAACTTTTTGCCCTTTGGATCTTGTCCATGCAATATTCAATATGATGGCAAGCTGCGCCGGTCTGTGATTGACGGCTAGCTGCGATTTCTTGTCGCATATTGGAGAGTAATTGGACCAATTCAGACTTAAGGAATTCGATCGTATCTGATTTTTCTTGAGCTAAAAGAAACATAAGCACACCTCCTTTTGCTATAGTTTAATACTAATTTATTAAAAATGCAAGGGGGTAAAGTAAAAAAAATAAAATTTTTTTAGAAAAAGATACAGAAAAAGAGAGGGCTCAAATCTTCCCACTAGAAACAGTCGAGTCCCTTATCTAAAAAATGGCTTTCCTCACTTGGGACGGGGTGTCTTGACAGAGGTCTGTAGCTACAAAAAAACTCCTGAAACATACTGGTTTCAGGAGTTGAGAGGCTTTGACCCGAAGGTCTCAAAGAAAAATATCGATTGATTATACAAGACCTTGTGCAATCATCGCATTTGCGACATTTTCAAAGGCAGCGATGTTGGCACCTGCAAGGTAATCTTTACCAAGTCCGTAAGTTTCTGCAGTTGTTTTAGCAGTGTTGAAGATGTTGGTCATGATGTCTTTCAAACGTCCGTCCACTTCTTCGCGTGTCCATGAAAGACGTTGGCTGTTTTGGCTCATTTCAAGAGCAGATACAGCAACCCCACCAGCATTGGCTGCTTTAGCAGGTCCGTAAAGGATACCATTTCTTTGTATACGTTGATGGCATCGATGTTACTTGGCATGTTTGCTCCTTCAGAGACAACTTTTACACCTTGAGCGACCAAACGTTTTGCAGCATCGCCATCGATTTCATTTTGAGTTGCACATGGAAGAGCGATGTCATAGTTACCAGCATAAGTCCATACAGAACCTTCGTAGTAAGTAGCAGTTGGTTTTTCAGCAGCGTATTCAGTCAAACGTGCACGACGTTTTTCTTTGACGTCTGTAAGAAGGTCGAAGTCAATACCGTTTTCGTCGATCACGTAACCGTTTGAGTCAGATACAGAGATAACAGTTGCACCAAGTTCAGTTGCTTTTTGAAGAGCGTATTGAGCAACGTTACCAGAACCTGAGATCACGACTTTCTTACCAGCAAAGCTGTCGCCGTTGGCTTTGAGCATTTCTTCAGTGTAGTAAACCAAACCATAACCAGTTGCTTCTGGACGGATCAAGCTACCACCGAAACCAAGAGGTTTACCAGTTAAGACACCAGCATCAAATTGGCGAAGGCGTTTGTATTGACCGTAAAGGTATCCGATTTCACGTCCACCAACCCCGATATCACCAGCTGGGACATCAAGAGAAGGACCGATATGTTTTTGCAATTCCGTCATGAAGCTTTGGCAGAAACGCATCACTTCAGCGTCTGTTTTTCCTTTAGGATCGAAGTCAGATCCACCTTTACCACCACCGATAGGAAGACCAGTCAAGACGTTTTTGAAGATTTGTTCGAAACCGAGGAATTTTCAAGATCCCTTGGTTAACAGTTGGGTGGAAACGAAGACCACCTTTGTAAGGACCTACAGCAGAGTTGAATTGAACACGGTAACCACGGTTTACTTGGATGTTTCCTTCACGGTCAACCCAAGGAACACGGAAAGAAATTACGCGTTCAGGTTCTGTAATACGAGCCAAAATGTTTTCTTCGATGTATTCAGGATGTTTTTGAAAAACAGGTTCCAAAGTGCTGAGGAACTCTTCAACAGCTTGAAGGAATTCAGCTTCATGGCCGTTACGAGCTTTTACAGTTTCGAAGGTGCTTTGGATATATTCTTTAGCAGTTGTCATGTTAATTCTCCTTTGTGAATGAAACGAAAACCAGCAAACCCGCTAGGGGAGTGGTTTTGAGACAGTTGACAAACAATGTCATGTTTTATTACATGGATCATTATAGCAGACTTTTTTTGGCTTGTAAAGAAAAAAGTTGAATTTTCTGAAAATTTTATCGCGACTAGGAAAAGTCCGAATGTTTGGAAGAATTTTTAGCTTTGATTGTCCGGAAGCTTCCAAGTGATGGTATAATGAAAGAAGAAAATAGAGAGCATCCCGAACGATTCTGTTGGTGGTGTTTCAAAAAGGAGTACAAGATGGTATCGACAAAAGACGCAAATTGCTGGTTTTGAATTTGACAACTGCTTGATGAATGCGGCAGGTGTAGCCTGTATGACCACTGAGGAATTAGAAGAAGTGAAGAACTCAGTTGCTGGGACTTTTGTGACCAAGACAGCGACCTTAGAATTCCGTGCTGGAAATCCAGAGCCACGCTATCAAGATGTGCCACTTGGTTCGATCAATTCGATGGGGCTACCCAACCAAGGCTTGGACTATTATTTGAATTACCTATTAGAGTTGCAAGAAACGGATCCTGACCGGACCTTTCTTCTTATCTCTCGTCGGCATGTCTCCTGAAGAGACCCATACCATCTTGAAAAAGGTGCAAGACAGTGACTTTAAAGGTTTGACAGAGTTGAACCTATCTTGTCCCAATGTCCCTGGGAAACCTCAGATCGCCTATGATTTTGATACGACTGACCGGATCTTGTCTGAGGTCTTTGCCTATTTCACAAAACCTCTAGGGATCAAGTTGCCACCTTATTTTGATATCGTTCATTTTGATCAAGCAGCAGCGATCTTTAACAAATACCCGCTCAAGTTTGTCAACTGCGTCAACTCAATCGGAAATGGCCTCTACATTGAGGATGAATCCGTGGTGATCCGTCCGAAGAACGGCTTTGGTGGGATTGGTGGAGAATACATCAAACCAACGGCTCTCGCCAATGTCCATGCCTTTTACCAACGTCTGAATCCAGAAATTCAGATTGTGGGGACAGGGGGTGTCTTGACTGGTCGCGATGCCTTTTGAGCATATCCTTTGTGGGGCTAGTATGGTGCAAATCGGAACGACGCTGCATAAAGAAGGAGTAGGAGCTTTTGACCGCATCACTGCGGAGCTCAAAGCCATCATGGAAGAAAAAGGCTACCAAAGTCTAGAAGACTTCCGTGGGAAATTGCACTACATTGACTAATCTTTCGAAAAAGAACTTCCTCAAGTGGAAACTTGGGGAAGTTTTTTATGAGAGTGGGACAGAAATCGGTCATTCGTTAGAATTCGATTTCGTCGTCCCACCTCCGCACAGTTGAGTAGGGCTGTAAAAGCTGATGAAATCAGCGTAGTAGACCCACTCAACCACTGCGTCTTGCTCGACAATCTAGAAAATAATTGAGAGGCTAGGACTTTTGTCCCAGCCTCATTCTGTTCCTAGTTTTAGGAATTTTCCATATTTTTATAGAGAGAAAAAGGTGTACAATGGAGGTGAAAAGGAAGGTGATTTCTATGGAAGAAAGGGACGTGATTCAAGAGGCAAGGACGACGATCACCCTTCTTCAAACAGCCTTTTCTAAAGGATTCACTCCCCAGTCCAGATGCCCTTCGATTTCGAGAAAATCTAGATCAGATGTTGAAAGGTTTACGAAAGGCTAGGCGGGTAGACAATCGTCTGTTGATTGAGTTAGAAAAGTTTTATCAGACCGCCAGTCTATTGATTGGTCTGGGTGGGCTAGCTTTGAACGAAGAGGCCTTTCAAGCTTGGCGAGCTTATGATCACTGGCATTACGAGGTTGTGAAGCCTCAGTTACAGGTCTATGGACCGACGGTGGTTTTATAGTTGATGTGCCTTGAGTTTGTCTACAGATATTCAGAGGAGGTGTTGGTCATGGTAGTCCTTCATGATTTTCTACATCAGTTAACCCTATCGTTTTGGAACTTCTATTACTCGCTCTTTTTCTTATTTGAAAAATAAGAAGGATTGAATCCCTTTTACATATAGTAGAAGGGATTTTTGATGCAGAATCCTTGAAAATCTGAGGCTCTTGGATTATGATGGAGCTAATAGATGTCAAGCGTTCCCTGTGGGGAATGCAGGAAGCGAGGAAAAAAGATGGCAGAGATTTATCTAGCAGGTGGCTGTTTTTGGGGCTTAGAGGAATATTTTTCACGGATCCCCGGTGTAGAAGAGACGACGGTGGGCTATGCCAATGGCCAGGTAGAAACGACCAACTACCAACTGATCAAGGAAACGGATCATGCAGAAACTGTTCAGGTCATCTACGATCCAGATAAAATCACCCTACGAGCGATTCTGCTCTACTATTTCCGGGTGATCGATCCCTTGTCCATTAACAAGCAGGGAAATGATCGAGGCCGCCAATATCGGACTGGTGTCTATTACCTAGATGAGGCAGATCGTGAAGTGATCGCCCACCTGTTTGCGGAAGAAGAGAAGCAACTGGGCCACAAAATCGCGGTTGAGTTGGAACCCTTGCGCCACTACATCCTAGCTGAGGACTACCACCAAGACTACCTCAAGAAGAATCCTGGAGGCTATTGCCATATCGATGTGACGGATGCAGCCCAACCCTTGATTGATCCGTCAGCCTATCAGAAGCCAGATCAAGAAACCCTAAAAGCGAAACTGACAGCAGAGCAGTACCAAGTCACCCAAGAAAGCGCGACGGAACGTCCGTTCCACAATGCCTATGATCAGACCTTTGAAGAGGGGATCTATGTGGATATTACGACTGGGGAGCCACTCTTTTTTGCCAAGGATAAGTTTGCGTCTGGCTGTGGATGGCCAAGTTTCTCCCGTCCCATTGCCAAAGATGTCGTCCACTATTACCAGGATCATAGCCACGGGATGGAGCGGATCGAAGTTCGTTCCCGCTCAGGCAATGCCCATCTCGGCCATGTCTTCACCGATGGACCAAAAGACCAAGGTGGCCTTCGCTATTGTATCAATTCGGCCTCTCTGCGCTTTATTCCAAAAGAGGAAATGGAGCAAGAAGGTTATGGGTATTTGTTACCAGCATTAAGATAATAGAAAAAGCATCTTAGAAACTTTCCTTAGGTGAGTACGGACGTCAGCGAACTTCGAAGAAGTTCCATGACTAAATTAAGATACAAAGGGCGTCCGCGGATACAGTCAAAATAGGAAGTTTGACGCAGAATCTTATGATTCTAGGAAAACTTATCTTTTTGACAAAATCCGCAGCCTGTGTTCAATTCGTTTTGAACCCCTTCGCTTTTCAATTTTTAGGCTCAGGCTAAAACAGTTCCCCGAACTGTTTTACTTTCAAAACTCCCGAGTGCCTGAAACATCACTGTTTCAGGCACTTTTCTCACAGCGGAAAGTTTCAGTAGATGCTTGCATCAGTTGAAAATCGTGATGATGTTTTCTGACGGTTTACTAAGGATGGTTTATGTAAAAAGTTCATCTGCATTATAAGGTGCGGAAGACTCTTTTATATATTTTAGAAACGAAAGAAAAACTAAAATATAGTGTTCTCAATAAAGGTAATCTATGCTATAATAAATATCATTTTCATGAAATTCCAAATTAAAAAAGTAGAGATGAAATTATGAAATATTTGAAACATACGATTGCCTTGCTATGTTTTTCCTTTTTGGCTTTATTTGTTGTAGTACTGGTTGCGATAAAAATTACAACCTTATTCAGTGGGAGCATTACTCTCTTTTATAGTATCCAGCTAGCTCTTGAGGTGTTGCTGAGTCTTGGGATCATCCTCTGGATGAAACGGGAAAAACTTCCGATAACGTTTACCGCTTCAAAATGGAAGTGGTCTTATCTGATTTACTTTTTCCTTATTTTCCTTTTAAATATGATGACGATGTGGATTGCTACAATATTTCAAAACTATATTGTTCCCGCACCAGATGATTTATTACCTAGACTACCAGATTCAGTGTTTTTGCAGGGAACTGGTATAGTAGTTTTTTTGAAATTCGTTCAGTCTGTTATGACTGGTCCAATTTTGGAAGAATTGACTTGTCGTGCTTACATGATGAATGTCTTTTTTAAACATAGTCGCTTGCACTTAGATGTATTAGTATCAGCTCTGCTTTTTTCAGGGCTTCATCTTGCGTTTGTGTTTCGCGATCCGATCTCCTTCCTGCTCTTTTTTGTTGGAGGGGTATTCTTAGCAGAAATTTATAAAAAACACAGGGATCTACGATTGGTTATCCTCTTGCATGCTTTTTACAACTTTTTACCTTACTGGAAACCAATTTGGATCTTCGTCTACAATTATATCTACTGGCATTTTTTGGTGTGACAAGTCTATTGTTTCAGTAGTAAATCATTTAGAAAGTTCTGTTTTGCAGAACTTTTTTTCTCCTCTGGAAATTTGTGATACAATGAAGAGAAAGTATTTCAATGACAGCTCAATTTGTTGGCGGATCATTGGAGAAACTAGGTACGAAGAAGAGGTAGGAATGTTAGAGAAGTGGGAGAATGTGAAAGGGAACCATCAAAAACGATGGGGGAAAAGAGCTATCGGCGAGCCTTTGACTGGGCTTTTTGATCGTCTCTTTTCAAAGATTCAGCTGACCAATGAACAGTTTGTCTATGTGCTCTTGTCTGTCGTTTTTTTATCGTGGCCAATGCCATCTTATGGGTGCAAAAAGTTCCAAGGCTTTCCGATCACCGCAACCGAACGGCCAGAGGTTGTGTACAAGGCCAAGACACCGGCTGATCAGATTCCTCATACAGCGCGGATCATGGCCAATGGAGATCAGCTCTATCATGATCTGGTCTATATGAGTGCACAAAAAAAGAAGATGGGACCTATGATTTTCATGAAAATTATGAGTATGTCAAAACCCTGGCTACAAAAAGGCGGATCTGGCCTTGGGCGATTTTTGAGGGAACCATTAACCCCGAATTACTATTTGTCAGGTTATCCTCTCTTTAATGCGCCGAGCGAAGTCGTACCAGCCATCAAGGATGCTGGTTATGATGTCATGGATTTGGGACACAACCATATCTTGGATTCCGGTCTAGAAGGGGTCTATTCGACAGCCAAGGCCTTTGAAGATGCAGGCATCACACCTGTCGGTGTCTACACGCATGAAAAGAGAGGCCAGGCCCCCTTGGTGATCAAGGAAGTGAATGGCATCAAGATTGCTATTCTAGCCTACGCTTATGGGTTTAATGGAATGGAAACGACCCTTACTCCGGAGGAGCAAGCAGATGTCTTGTCTGATCTGGATGAAGAGCGGATGAAGGCGGAGATCCAAAAGGCGGAGCAAGAGGCCGATATTACTATCGTCATGCCCCAGATGGGAATTGAGTACCAGTTGGAGCCAACAGAAGAGCAAAAAGAACTCTACCACAAGATGGTTTCTTGGGGAGCTGATATCGTCTTTGGCGGGCATCCCCATGTTGTAGAGCCTGCTGAAGTGGTCAATAAAGATGGTCAAAACAAGCTTATCATCTACTCAATGGGGAATTTCCTGTCCAATCAGCGTCTGGAAACCATGGGAGATGTGGAGACTGCTCAATGGACAGAGCGAGGGGTCTTGATGGATGTGACCATTGAAAAGGTTGGCCGCAAGACAAAGATCAAGACAGCTACTGCTCATCCAACCTGGGTCAGTCGGACTCTGAAGGGCACCTATTCTCCTGAAGGTTATGAGTTGTACAAGTACCAGACCTATATTTTGGAAGATTTTATCCAGGGTGGCAAATACCGCGACAAGCTGGATGAGGAGACCAAGGAGAGAGTGGACACGGCTTACCGAGAAATGAAGGAACATGTTCACTTGGACTGGCCTCAGAGTGGAAAGGAATAGAGCATGGAAGGAAATGTGAACTGGATCCCGCTTGGGATCCTAGGATTGATCGTGGTGATTTGGGCAACCAAATTTCTTTCGGCCATCCGCCTCAAGCAAAAGCTGAAGAAGGCTTGGGATGGAGCTCCTTTCTTTCGCAAGAAAGATACAGAAGAAAGTTTGATAGACAGTCTGGCTTATCCGGCTAAGGGACAGACGATCGACAGCCAAGTGGATGATCAGACCTGGCATGATTTGGCTTTGGATGCGGTCTTTGATCAGCTCAACTATACCCAATCGAGCCTTGGAGCAGAGGCTCTCTATCAAAAAATGCGCCTGCTGGAATTCCAACCTCAGGACCAGCTTCATGACTTAGAAGCCTTCTTTGAAGAGCATCCGGATTTGCGCCTCAAGGTCCAGGTCATTTTCAACCAACTGGGCAAGAAGAACCACAACATGGCGCGTAGCATTGTCGCAAATCCCGGCAAGCATTATGCAGGTTTGCCCCTCTATCTAGCCTTGGCCTGTCTTCCTATTGTCTGTCTCTTTGCCATCCCCTTTGAGCCAGTCGGGGCCATTACCCTCTTGGTGATCAGTGTGGTCTTTAATATCGTCTTTTCGAGTTTGCGCAATTGGTCCAATAAAATCCGTCTGGACAATGTTAGCTATCTGGTCCGCATCTTTGCTTCGGCAGAACGCTTGAGCCATCTAGCCTTGCCACAACAAGAAGAACTCAAAGCAGGCAGTCAAACCCTTTAAGAAAAACGCGGATCCTTGCCAGTGTCTTGCAGAGTCCAACGGGGACTTCTGAGATGGAAATTATTCTCCTCTACCTCAAACGTCCTCTTTTTACTCCCGCAGATCGCTCAGGTTTATATTTACAATCAGGTGAAAGCTCATCAAAAAGAGGCCCAGAAGCTTCTGGATCTCCTGGAGAGATGGAAGTCGCCATTAGTCTCTTGCGCCATAAGCGGGATCTAGAAGTGGTCTGCCAGCCAGTCTTTACAGAGACGGGTGGCATTGAGGGTGAGACGCTCTATCATCCCTTTGCTGTCCAATCCGATTGCGAATGATGTGCATTTTCAAAAAAATATGGTCATCAGTGGGGACAATGCGTCCGGGAAATCGACCTACCTGAAAAACTGTCGCCATCAATGCCATTCTGGCTCAAGGGATTAGGCTTTGCCTATGGAGAAAAAGATTAGCCCTTCCCTATGGTCATGTCCTAACGGCTATGGATGTGAGCGATGACATTGAAGTTGGAGATAGTTACTTCATCACCGAAAGTAAAGCTATTTTACGTATGATTCAGCATCTGAAAAAGCCTGGTTTTCACTATTTCTTTATTGACGAGCTCTTTAAGGGGACCAATACCATCGAGCGGATCGGATCAGGCCTTGGGATTGTCCGCTGGTTAGCTGCCCAAAACTGTCTCTACATGATTTCCAGCCATGATATTGAGCTGGTCGCAGCCTCCGGTGAAGTCAATGATAATTACCATTTTGACAGTCGCTATGTGGATGGCAAGATCGTCTTTGACTACCAGATCAAGCCAGGGTCAGCCGTAACCAAGAATGCGGTCAATACGCTAGAAAGCCTGCATTATCCAGAGGAGATTACGCAAACAGCCAAGGACTTGATTGACCAGTATGAAGAGACGGGCCACTGGTCTTTGAAAGAAATTGAAAAAGAATGAAAATGAACGAAGGAGTTTGTAAATGATCGGTTTAGGGACCTTCTATAATGCCTTAGGGGTCGTATTTGGTGGACTTTTAGGATTGCTCATCGGTCAACGTTTGTCAGAAGATTTTCATGAGACCCTTCTGAAAGTGACGGGAGTTGCTGTATTTGTCTTGGGCATCGCAGGGACCTTGGAAAAGATGCTGGTGGTGCATGGAAGTCATGTGGAAAGTCACGGCAGTATGATGCTGATTCTGAGTCTAGTGATCGGGACCGTTATCGGGGAACTCTTGAAGATTGAGGAGGGCTTTGAGCGACTGGGAACCTGGCTAAAGGAAAAGACGGGCAACCAAGGCGATACCAGCTTTGTTGATGCCTTTATGACCACGGCCTTGACCATTTGTATCGGGGCTATGGCGGTGGTCGGAGCTGTCCAGGATGGCCTGACAGGCGACACCTCGACCTTGTTGGCCAAGGCTATTCTCGATATGGTTATCGTTCTGGTCTTGACCGTTTCAAAAGGAAAGGGCGCGATCTTTGCGGTGGTTCCACTCGTGATCCTTCAAGGGTTTGATCACGCTGTTGGCCCATTTGATCGCACCGATCATGACTCCCACAAGCCCTTTCGAATCTGTCACTAGTTGGCTCCAGCCTCATTCTCTGTGTAGGGATCAATCTCATCTGGGGCAAACGAATCAAGGTCGCCAATCTCCTTCCAGCAGTGCTGATTGCCATTATTTGGGC